>Ga0181552_10000941_pt1 | contig 22353 bp, 19 predicted proteins | sample 011ome_18_FD_130583 | JGI IMG/M metagenome (GOLD analysis project Ga0181552, IMG submission 130583) | Coastal salt marsh microbial communities from the Groves Creek Marsh, Skidaway Island, Georgia - 011501BT metaG (megahit assembly) | ecosystem: Environmental > Aquatic > Marine > Intertidal...
AAAGTCGCCATAACAGCAGTCATGCGAAAGATGATAGTACTGATGAACCGATTGCTCGCCGATCCCAATTTTCAGCCAAGCTTATGAACACAGTTGCTACCAACTAACAAAAGCCCCATCTAATCTCCTATCCCAATTACACCTTGCTTGTCCCGCCGTAGCCCCAAAGGGCAGAGGCGGAAGCCCCATACCTTCACCCTGAGCAACTCCATGCGCCTCTTCACGCTTCTTCTCGCCCTCTTCGCCCTCGCATCAATCGGACGGTCCGAATCTCGGCCCAACATTCTCTGGATCGTGTTCGAGGATATTAGTCGCGACCTCAGGTGCTACGGGGACAAGTATTCAATTTCGCCCCACATCGACGCGCTCGCCAAAGAAGGCATCCTCTACACGCGAGCCTGGTCCAACGCCGGCATGTGCGCCCCCGCTCGGGCCACTCTTATAACGGGCATGTACCCGCCTTCTACCGGGGCCCAGAATATGCGCTCGGAAGTCACCCTGCCCCCGCACATCCGAGGCTACCCAGAATACCTCCGCGAAGCAGGCTACTTTTGCTCTAATCACGTGAAGCATGACTACAATTGGGTCGCGCCCAAAACGATGTGGGACAGCAACGACGCCGATTGGAAAACGAAAAGCTGGGACCTCCGAACTCCTGGGCAGCCGTTCTTCACCGTCATCAATATCACCGACACTCACAGCTCACAGCTCTATTATCGCGGCGAGGAACGCTATCAGAAGCGACTCGAAGTCCTGAGCAAAAAGGATATCCACGACCCAAAGCGGGTCCGAGTACCACCCTACTATCCCGACACTATGGGTGTCCGAAATGACCTCGCGCGCTACTACGACAACATTACCTACTCAGATAAAATCGTGGGGGACGTACTAGCCAAACTGAAAGCAGACGGACTCGCTGACGACACCATTGTATTTTTCTACTCGGATCACGGTCGGGGCATGCCCCGCAGCAAAGGATGGCTTTTCCAGTCTTCCTTGCGCGTGCCTCTCGTCCTCCGCTTCCCCGAAAAGTACGCCCATTTAGCCCCTAGCATGCCCGGGACGGAATCCGACCGGATGGTCAGCTTCGTGGACTTCGCTCCCACCGTACTCAGTCTTGCCGGCGTCCCGGTACCCGACCACATGCAGGGCAAAGCGTTTCTGGGTGAGCAAGAAACAACACCCCGAGAACTCGCCTTCGCCTACCGCGACCGCATGGACGAACGGATCGATCTTATCCGCGCTGTCTGGGACGGACGCTACAAGTATATCCGGAACTTTCGCCCGCACCTTCCTTGGTTCCACCACCAAACCCGAAACTATCCTCACAAACAGCATTCCTACCAGATTCTGCACACCTATTGGAAAGAGGGGCTTCTCGATCCATCGCAAGCGGTATTCATGACTCAATCACGTCCTAGAGAACAACTCTTTGACACCGAGGCCGATCCCCACGAGTTGACTAATCTCGCCGACTGCAAAGAGCACGAGGAAATCCTCAAGCGTATGCGGGATGAGCTTTCGAGCTGGCAAAGCGACATCCTCGATCTGGGATTCCTGCCCGAAACCCATTGGTGGACACGGTTTGGCGTCGATGGCGACTTGCTCGATCGTCACACAATGGTACGAGAGCACCCCGATCTTTATCCTTACGATGAAATTTACGAAGCTGCCAATCTCGTCGGGACGGGAAAAGATTCCCTACAGAAACAGATCGATCTGCTCAGTCACACCGATCCTGCTGTCCGCCATTGGGCTCTGGAAGGGATTGTTGCGCAGGGGGAAAAGGGTCGATCCGCAATTCCTACTCTTCGCAAAGCCCTTAAAGACGATGTATCAGGAAACCGGATCGCCGCTGCCCAAGCGCTCTGTGCTCTCGGGGAAACGAGAGGCAATCTGGAGCGCCTCATCGAAGCTCTTTACGATGAACGGCCTCTCGTTGCCTTACCTGCCGCCAACGCCCTCGACCACTTAGGAGAAGCCGCCCGACCCGTGCTTCCTCAAATCCGAAAATACCTTGAAATAGACCCCGACCAATCCGTTCTCGGCTGGCAGTTTCCCTACCGACTCCTCGAGATGACCGTAGAGAAGTTCTAGCCGCAAAGAGACGCAAAAATCATAGTAGCTCAGTGCTTTAGCCTTAGTTCTCTACTCCATCCTGTTGGATACGCTGCTAGCCATTGCACGCCGCCAAACAGGTTTGAGTTTTCTAGCCGCCTCCCTCCACAATTCATCCGTCATACCTCATCCTCCCCCTTAAGACCCAAGCCGTCCAGCGGACTCTTCACATGCATCCCCGGACGATTCATCACATGCAGATAGATCATCGTCGTCTCCACCGAAGCATGCCCTAGCAGTTCCTGCACCGTGCGGATGTCGTATCCATTCCTTCGAAGCTTTTGGGTACTTCTTGTCCAGCTGGTTCGGCATGAAAACGCCATCGAGCCCCTCCGCCCTGTCCTGATTAAACAAGATCTGCACCCGCCTCAAGTGCTCCCTTAAAGGCTCGACCAAGCCCGCCGGCAAAGTCGTCCGGCGATCCTTGCTGCCCTTCCCGTCGCGCACCATCACACAGCCAAGGGCAAAGCCCAAATCCTTCACCCGCAGCCTCAACGCTTCGAAAAGTCGCAACCCGCCCCCGTATAGCAGATTCACATAGATGCGGACCTTCGGCTCCACGCAATCCAAGAACCGCCCCATTTCCGCCTTCGACAGCACCACCAGCAGTGCCCGATCACGCGTCGCCCCCCTGTACTCCGGCAGCAATCCCGGCTCCATGCCCAAGCACGCCCTGAACGCGAAAATCAGGGCGTTGAGCGCCTGCCTCTGCGTCGCGACGGCGACCCCTTGCACCACCGCAATGTGGTCCCGAAAACCAGAGATCGTCCGTTCCAGCTCTTCTCCTGCCTGCTCCCGACTCGCCAGATCCACCGACCCGGAGCTCTGCCCGCCCCACCACCTGCGGAGACGCCCCACCCAAACCACGTAGCTCTTCTCCGTCTTCAAAGCCCGCCCTTTCCGCCGGGCGGCCAAAGAGCCCGGGCACGGCTAAGCCATTCCGGGCAGTTCGATTCGCTCCTCATACAATCAAGGGGTTGAGGTTGGATTCCAGACCGATAACCAAAGTCAGTTATTTTGACAAATCTGTGGCTCAATCGTACTGTTCTGCAAAGAAATTGACAAATCCATAATTATCCCTTTTTTATACCTTAATGGAATTCGAGTACGATCCTCAGAAATCTGAATCGAACAAGGAAAAGCATGGCATAGACTTCATCGCAGCCCAGTCACTCTGGGACGATCCGAATCGCGTCATCGTCCCCGCACGATCCCAGACCGAAGAAAGATACGCACTCATCGCAGAATCCAGAGGAAGTGTCTGGACCTGCATTTTCACAGTAAGAAGCGAAACCCTAAGGATTATCTCCGTAAGAAAGGCGAGAAATGAAGAAAAAGAAGGATACTATCACCGCTGAAGAGCTTGATCGGCGTTTTGACGACGGCGAAGATATCAGCAAATATCTTGATTGGAGCAAGGCAACGCGCCCTGGACTCGAGCAGAAGAGAATGAATGTGGACCTTCCAGTCTGGATGATCAGTTCACTGGACAGAGAAGCCAAGCGCGTGGGGGTCACTCGACAATCTATTGTCAAAGTTTGGTTGTCGGAAAGGATCAAAGCAGAACAAACGAGTGGATACAATTCCGGCTAGCGCTCCGCGTATCACTCGAGCGCATTCGAAAAGAAGGATTGCCCCAGATAAAAGTATCACTTAAGTGTCACTTATGAAAATTGAACTCGTCACTAGTCTAAAGAGACGCGCGACTGAAATCATTCGCGAATTAAACCAAAAGCACGAACCCGTCCTTATCACCGAACACGGGAAGCCAGCAGCCTATCTAATTGACGTTCAGTCATTTCAAGAAATCACGAAGAAGAATGAGCTTTTGGAGGGGCTGGCCCGGGGAGAGTCATCGATCAAACAGGGTCGAGTCGTACCGCAGAGTGAAGCCAAAGAGAGAATGAAGAAGTGGCTCGCGTAATTTGGGCGGAGACCGCCCTTAAGGATTTAGAGTCGATAGCTGAGTACATCGAACTAGACGATCCGGAGGCGGCAAAACGAGTAGTCCGGCGGGCATTTGAAAAGACAGACCAACTGGCTGATTTTCCAGAATCTGGATCTATGCCGAGAGTCTTGAAGGGCACGCCCTATCGGAGACTGATATCGAAGCCGGTTTTGATCTACTACCGGATCGAGGATAGCGTAGCCTATATCGTTCACGTTGTGAAAGAGGAACGAAAGTTCGACCTATCACGAATTGTAGAAAGTGAAAAATAATTCGCCCCAGTCGTCCCACACAACTCCGGTCAGCGCTCCGCGATGACCTCGCGTATAACACTCAGCGTTCGAAAAGAAATGATGAATACCGTTTACTATAATCGCGAAGCCTGGAACAGACAGTCCAGATCTGGGAGTCGCTGGACGATTCCCGTAGATCCAGAAACTATAAGCGCCGCGAAGGCGGGAAATTGGCAGGTTATTCTTACTCCTAACAAATTTGTACCACGGAAATGGTTTGGCGATTTGAAAGGAAAACAGGTTCTCTGCCTCGCATCGGGCGGAGGACAGCAGGCTCCGGTACTCGCCGCCGCAGGAGCAAGTGTCATTAGTTTCGACAACTCTGATGAGCAGCTAGCCAAAGACCAGCTAGTGGCCGATCGCGATGAGCTAGATCTAAAGACGATTCAAGGCGACATGGCGGACTTGTCGATATTTGAGGATGGTTGTTTCGATCTCATATTCCACCCCGTATCTAATGTATTCTCCGAGGAAATTTTGCCTGTCTGGAAAGAGTGCTTTCGCGTTCTTGGACATGGAGGACGGTTACTCTCGGGTTTCATGAATCCAACGTTCTTCTTATTTGACCATGAAGAGGCTGAGAAAACAGGAAAACTTCAAGTTCAGTACTCTCTTCCATTTTCCGATTTGAAAAGCCTGACCAAAAAAAACTAGACCGAATTAAGCAAGAAGGACTAGCCTATGAGTTTGGGCATACCTTGGAAGATCAGATCGGCGGACAGATTGAAGCGGGTTTTGCCATCTCAGGTTTTTATGAAGACGATTGGGACCAAAAGGAAACTCCCTTAAACAAATTTACTTCTATGTATATATCCACTCTCGGTATAAAAGCGGTGTTATAGCCAAACACCGGAGTTAGGGTAGATAAAATAGAGAGCTTAGTGTTAGGGAATCCAATGACAAATAAAGTCGCTAGTTGACTCCAATCACGCTCAGATTCATTTTCATTACATGCCCCATGTATTTGTTATTTAAGTATATTAAGCTCCCAGTTTTCATCGGGTCTCTTATCTCACCTTTCTTCTTCCTCGAGGGGCATGAGCATCTTCCCGTTACGCACAACTTCTACTCTACCTCCGACTATGACGGTCGACCGCTGAAGATTAGGGTCATCGATAGCTCAACCGGAGACCCGTTGCCTGCTCGCGTCAGTTTTCAATTAGACGGTGTCGACTATGTGCCTGAATACGTCAACGAGCACGGGATCCGTTTTACTTCCATCCACAAGAGAAGCCAGCATTTCTTCACGGCCGTTTATGCTCTCAAATCTGGGATTTTAGAAGTGGGCGTTTCCGATGATGCAAAGTCCGTTTCCGTCACAGCGACCCACGGTTTCGAATACATACCTAAAAGCCTTGGAGCAGTTATTTCCGACGAAACACCCCTCCTCGAACTGAATCTCGAGCGCTGGTCCGATTTGAAGGAAAACGGATGGATCGCTATCGATGAACACCTTCACTTCGATCGCCTAGACCCCGAAGATGATCGACTCTGGGTAGCCATGTTGGAAGCGGATGGACTCAACTCGGGTCACTTCATGTTACTAAAAGGAGGCATGACTCCGGGGATTTGGTCGCGGCAATACGCTTTCGGCAAGGACGGTCGCGCAATCACTGAAACCCAGTCCATCATCCCTGGACAGGAGTATCGAGACTCCGCTCAGGGACATATCAATTTGCTAGGACTCAATCGACCGATTGAACCGTATTCCACCGGTGGGATGGGCTGGCCAGCGATCGTCGAGAACTTCCCCCCTCTTCACGATGTGCTTTCGGAGGCGAGAGAACGAAGCGGCTTTGTCGGGGTCGCCCATGGAGGCTCCCTCGGCAAGTATGCAACCGCAATCGCCGACGCCATTCTCGGTAAAGTCGATTTCTGGGAAATCAGCAACGGCTTCATTTATCAAACAGAAAACTGGTACCGGCTAATGAACTGTGGGTATTTTTTCCCTCCCATGGCAGGAACCGACTTGCCCAACTCCCCTTTTCGGGATCCCTGGCAACCCTTCCTTGGATCGATCCGCACCTACGTGCACAGCAACGGTCGCACAGACTTCGATTCTTTTAAGGAATCTATCCAAAACGGGCGTGTATTCATTACGGGAGGACCCATCATCGACCTAACCATCGATGGCAAAACCATGGGAGAAACGCTCCGAATGTCGAAACCGGGCACGGTATCCGTAGTAGCGCAAATCTCATCTCCTCGTCCTCTGAAAGACTTCGGGCTGGTCCTCAATGGGCTCCGATTGGAAACCGATATCAAACAGGTGGTCGAAAAAGGCATCCACAAATGGGTGATCGAGGAAGCGGTTGAGCTGGACAATAGCAGCTGGATCGCCGCCTGGGGAAAAGGAACCCATATTTCCGCTCAGAAGATCGATGCCATGGCCCACACGAACGCCATTCGAGTAATCATTGACGGAAAGCCGATTCGCTCTGGCGAAGATCAAGCCTTCTTCATCGACCAGCTGCGCGAGCGTCGTGACTACTACCGTGAAAAGGGAGCCTACAAAAACGATTTTCAACGAGAACGGGCAATCCGTTTATTCGATCAGGCAATTGAAAAATTGCTAAGCCGGTAGGAGATATTTTAACAGTGGCCTTCGCAAAATGACGCTACACGTCTCGAGGAGATGAATCGTAGGAGCGGTTTTACACCGCGATCCTATCCCAGAATATCGCGGTGTAAAACCGCTCCTACAGATGAGAAAATTCTTTATCCGGCTACGGAAACGCGGTTGAGATTCATTTTCCGTTCTTCTTCGCCCAGGCGGTATCGACTTCGGCTTTGGTCTTCCCAATCGCATTGCGATGACGGTAGATGGCGTCGAGTTCGGTCTGGATTCCCTTGTCGCCCTGGGAATCCATCCACTGCTGGAGCTTACCCTTAAGCTTCCGGATCGTCGCTTTGTACTCAGGATTTTCCGCAAGATTGTTCATCTCGAGCGGATCCATTTGGCAGTCAAACAATTCCAGCTCGGGGCGATGCTGGTAACGACGTACAAACTCCTGGGCATGGCTGTCTCCCGATTTAGCTTTTTCGACCATCGACTGAAACGCGGGTGTTCTCGTGAGAGCATTCGTGTATTTCGCTTCTGGATTCAAATTCCATACCAGCCGAAATCGGTCGTCACGAACCGTACGGATGGGATACGAATCCGTGCCATTGATGATGCCTCTCGTGGTCACCTCTCCGTAAACGTAGTCCTTATGGCGATTGGTTTTTCCCCTCAGCAAGGAAATCATGCTCTTCCCGTCCAGTGACCTGGCTGGCTTACCGCCAGCGGCTTCAATAAACGTGGGCAGCACATCGGTATACTCCACCAACGCATCGGTCGTTGTTCCCGGTGAGACCATCCCCGGCCAGCGAACAATCATCGCCGACTGCAGACCGCTCCCGTAGCAGGTCCACTTGGCAAAAGGGAAGGCATTCCCCTGCTCCGAAACGACCATGACAAGCGTATTATCGCGAAGACCATGCTTGTCCAGCAAGTTCAATATTTCCCCTACCTGAGAATCGTAGTAGGTTATCTCAGCGAGATAGTTGCTAAAATCCTCCCGCATGCGTGGCGTATCCACAATATAGCGAGGAAGAATTACCTTGTCTGGCGGATAGAGCGAAGCGTCTCCCTTGTCCCAGGGCGAATGCGGTTCATTCGATGTCGCAAATAGACAGAAAGGCTCATCGCTGCCACGAGACTCCGACATGAGTTTGTCGATGGCGTCCATGTCCGGATTGTTTTTCACCCCGCTGTATTCGAAAGGGAATACCTCCTTAGGAGCGATGTGCGTCTTTCCCGAGAGAGCCACACGATAGCCGAGGTCGCCGAGGTAATGAACCACGCTCTTCGTGCCCGGATTAGCGAATGTGTGATTCGGATACGCGCCCGAATTAAAGGGATAGAGCCCTGTGTAGATATTGTGACGCGTGGGTGAACACATCGAAGCGGCCTGAAAACACCGCTCGAACTTCATCCCTTCCGTTGCCAGGTGGTCGATGTGGGGCGTGTGAGCCTGGCCTCCATAGCAACCAATGTCCCGATAGGTCAGGTCATCGGCTATTATGAAAACCAAATTGGGTTTGGACTGGGCGACCGCAGAAACGAGAATCAGAAGAGGCAGGAGTAGCTTCATCAGACTATCAAGCAAAAGAACGCGCCTTCCGGCAATGCAAAATAGCGCAAGGCAATGATGTAGGAATTTCAACGGTTGTAGGTGATCTCCGAACCCTCATCAGCTCGAGCGAACACAAAAAGGCACGAAATGACACTACCTGTCTTGAGGACTCGAATCGGGGCTCCTACACTAAGAATGGGCTTACTTTGGCACAAAAAAATCGCGGAGGAGAGCAAGCTCTCAACCGCGATTGGAAAATGATTGGCTTCGACAGCGGCCCCGGCCGTGCCTTCTTGCCGCGTTAGTTCGTTATATCAAATGTGGTGCTTGCCTCTCTGATCGGGAGGTAAACTTCGTACCACTTCTTTTGGGCTGCGCTCCCGGCATAATCCTTCAGCGCTTGCTCGGACGCGAATTCCATTACAAACGCATGGGAGCGATTTCCTTGCACCTTGATGGAACGGACCCAGACCCGCGTAACGCCTTCATATTCCTTGGCGATAGTTTTGACCCCATCAAGAGCGGCCTTGATTTGGTCATCGGTTGCATCTGCTTTCCACGATACAGTAACCACATGGATCACCGAATGAGGCGTCATCGGATTCTTGTGATGGGCAGCCGTTGCTGAGGAAGCGCCAATCGCGATAAACGCGGCGCCTAGTAGGATCATTACGATTTTTTTCATTAGTCAGTTTATTTGGTTATCGAATAAAGGGATCTGCCCCAAGGACAGCACGGATTGATTAAAGTTCGGACTGCTATCGCAGCGCAAGCAGTTTAGAGGAGGAGGTGACGGTCTGCATTCGCTCTTTTAACGCTCATCCGAAGCGTAAGAATGCGAAAAAATCAGGCTTTTTCCTCGGCCGACTGGATCGCGCCTGCAATCCGTCACCTAGTTTTCATAAAACAGGGCAAACTGGGCTTCGGCAGCCTTGGATTCAAAGTTCATGTCAAACGAGGACCCGAGAGCCTTTTCCAGCCAGGGTCGAGCGAGATCGAAGCGTTCTTGAGACAGATGCAACTGCGCCTTGTAAAACGAAGCCATCGCTTGCTCCTCTCCATCCAGTTCACTCGTTTTCGGGAGTCCCTTGGCGCTCGCCTCTGGAGCGTACTCTCCAATATAGCGCAGCGCATCCGCCGCCCAATAGGTCTTTTCTCTCGCGATCCTCTTCTTCAGCCGGCGGACGGTTTTGCCTGCACCCGCGTGGTCGTTCAACGCGACCTGAGCGATGAGGTAACCAAATAATGAGGACAAATTTGAATTCCCCAGATCAGTCGATCGCTTTAACAAGTTCGCCGCTCCTTCATAATCCATGTAGGCAAACCGATAAAGGCCTTCATGCATCCGATCCCGATCCACCATGAAGGCCGTTTTGAGAACCTCTTCCATCTCTTCTCGATTTCCGACGTTGGCTAAGGACATCGCATAGCGGAAAGCCACGTTTCCCTTGTGCTCCCTCAAATGCTCCCGCAGTTCATACCAGTTCTCCGGAGCGTCTTTGTACTCCGTCCGAATGCGGGTCACAGGCACTTCCCGAGCGACACCTCCCAGCTCCCGGACGATTTCCGTATCCTGTTCGATTGAAGCCACTTCCTTTTTCGATTCCTCGGTCTGGATTCCCTTTTCAACGGTTTTCAGGGCGACGGAAATGTGAGTCAGAGCCGCCTTGCTCACCTCAGCCGCTTTCTCGAAATACCCGTTGTCAAAAAGCAGAATAGCCTGCCAATCAAAGTACTTCCAATCTTCGCCCTCACTGTAGGCCACCGCACGAGCGGAAGACTCGCGTGCCTCGTTCATCTCTCCCTTGATCATCATGACCCGCGAATACCAATACCATGCCCGCGCGTTTTCGGGATCGCGTTGCAGCGCCTGCTCGATCGCCTTTCCCGAGGAGGCAAACTCCTTTCGCTCGAGATGAGCCAATCCAAAATTCACATAGGCATCTGGCGACTCTGGCTCGAGCTCAAGCGCTTGCTTGAGCAGCTTGAACGCCTCCCGGTAATCCCGAATTGCAAGCTGCTCCATCGCCGAACGATTCAGCCGATCATATTTACTCAGCTCTGCCTTTTCGCTGAAACCTCATTCATCATTTCCCCGAGTGGACCCGCCGAATGCAGAGGGCGATTGATTTCGCTTTGGGCAAACAGGTAGCTTGCGCCTAGCAGCAATCCCAGGCAACTGGCCGGCAAATAAAGGTGACCAAAACGAACCCTCATGATCCTAAGCTAACACCTTCTCGCTTTTCCGCAATTGAATTGAAACCTTGAGAGACCCTATTAACTGTAAATCGATACAATCACTGGACCGTATCCCCATTGCCATGAAAACGCTACTCTTCTCACTAGCTATGCTGCTTGCCTCAGCAACTCTGTCGTTCGCCCAGAACAACGCTCGCAACAAAGGGACGAATTTCCCCCAGGAGCGACTCGCGATGTTCGAGTCGCATCAATTCCACGGGATGCCCTATCGGCTCTTGCTGCCGGTCAATTACGACCCAGAAAAGACCTATCCCGTCATTCTGAACCTGCATGGCCGGGCCGGCATCGGCGACGACAACGTGAGTCAGCTGCGTCCCTGGTCAAAAATTTTCGCGACCGAAAGCTGGCGCCGGAAATACCCGTGCATCATGGTCGCCCCGCAGTCCTGGGACTCCTGGAGCATTTTCAACGAACAGTACCCAAAAGTCTCGGCCCGCGAAATCGAAGGGCTACCCGAATACTGGCACGCACGCTTCAAAGAAAACCGCTACCCATCGGACTATGTATCCACGGGGAGCCTGACGCTCGCATTCTTGCTGCTCGACCAGATTGCTCGTGACTACCGCGTCGATGAAGACCGTGTCTATGTCCTCGGCCACTCCATGGGTGGCTTCGGCTCCTGGAATGCGCTTTGGGCGGATCCGGATCGCTTCGCGGCCGCAATTCCCAGCGCTGGAGGATTGCTTCCCTGGAAAAGTGTATCCAGTTTTAAAAACGTGCCGATCTGGGCGTTTCACGGAAACGCCGACCCCACCGTGCCCTTCGAATTCACAAAGGAAATTTTCGATCAACTTGCAGAGACCAAAGGCAATATGAAATTCACCGAACTTGATGGGGTAAGGCACAACGCGGTCGATTTTGGGTTCGCCTACAAAGGCGATGATTCCGACAAGGGATGGATCACCCATCACGCCAGCAACCGAACCGACAAGACGGAAAACGTCTGGGATTGGTTGTTTAAGCAGAAACGGTGAGGCAAGTGAGTCTAAACTCGTTGATGTTAGGCGATCTCAAGAACGGATGAACAACAAAGTAAGTTGGCTGACAATCACTCTAGTCATTCAGTCGATCATCGGATCTTTGGCTGCAAGCGGACAACCAAACATCGTCTTTATTCTGGCGGACGACCTAGGATGGAATGCCTTGGGTTGCTACGGTAGCGAACTCGCGGATACTCCCAATTTGGACCGGCTGGCATCGGAGGGAATTCGATTCACCGACGCATACGCCCTTTCCCAGTGCCTACCCACCCGGGCGGCTCTCTTTTCAGGGCAATATGGCGCCCGAACTCGATTGACTTCGGTTGAAACCGCCTCCCCTGACTATGCGCCAATGATCTCTCCTGGGCGGGCATCAGGTTTGCCTCCAGAAACTTACACAATATTCGAGATGCTTCGAGACGCCGGCTACGCCACTGGTATGAGTGGGAAGTGGCATGTCGCGGACTCATACAACGCTCTTACGCTGCTCCAAAAAATCGGAATCGAGTACTTCGAACCGTACGGTCTGGACTTCGTGGGATCCTCCCAATCTAAGACCGACGAAAAGAGCGTGATGGAGATCACCGGCGACATGCTCGACTTCATTGAAGCCAACCGCGACGGACCATTCATCGCCTATCTCTCCCATCAGACCGTCCACACGCCACTATCGGTTCCAGAGAAGTACACACAGAAGTATGTGAATCGTGGATTCAAACGGAGCAGCTATAAAGACGGCCTGTTTGACGAACGCATTGTAGCCGAATACCTGGGCATGATCGATTTTCTCGATCACTCTGTAGGGGCCGTCATGTACAAGCTCGACGAACTCGGGATTTCAGAAAACACAGTTCTCGTTTTCGCGTCAGACAATGGCGGGCTTACTCGCGTCTGGAAAAACGAACCCCTCCGAGGGGGCAAAGGGCAGCTCTACGAGGGAGGCGTGCGAATCCCGATGATCATTCGTTGGCCCAATCGCATCAAGGCAGGTATCGTTGAGTCTACCCCCATTCACGTAGTAGACCTCTACCCGACGTTCATGGAAATAGCAGGAGGATCCGTTCCCGCGGATCAGGTTCTCGACGGAGTCAGTCTGGTGCCGCTGGTGACGGGCAAAAGCGAACTCTCGCGCCCCGCCCTATTTTCGCACCATCCAGAATACGTGGTCGCTTTCGCGAAAACGCCTTGCTCGATGATTCGAAAAGGGGATTACAAGCTGATCCACTACTTCGGCGACTATTTGGATCCGGAAGGTTGTATCCCCAAAGCCAGGACTTTGTCCGGACGATTTATTCTCGGATCGAAGACAGAATTGTTCGACCTTCGCCAGGACATAGGTGAGCAGATCGATCTTTCCAATAGCATGCCTGAAAAAGTACTGGAGCTAATGAATGACTTGGAAGCCTGGTGGGCCGATACAGATGCCCAGTTCCCGCGCCCCAATCCCAACATGGATAGAGCCCAATGGATCTGGAATAAGGATCGCTAGGGCATTTTTCCTTTGGCATGTCGCAACGGTAGGGCTCGACGGCCCGGCGAGCCGCGTTTGTCGTAGGGCTAGCGCTTGCGCTAAGCCGCGTCAGTTGAATATCAAGCGGACCTCGCGGCGAGCCGCGGAGGTCGAGTTGAGGATTAGGGATCAGTCGGCTAAGGAAACCTGCAATACGGCTCGCCGGGCCGTCGAGCCCTACCCACGATGCTAAGTGTCTGAACACCCGCTTCTGCATAGCCTGTTACCACAGTAACAGGCTGTCCATTCGACTCCGCTCAGGATCGATGAGAAACCTGTTCTACTTCTCGACTATTAATTCTGGGATCGAGATACCGTTGATGTGGTCACCCGCATTTTCAGCGATGATTCGTATATTCCGAATGGATACGGAACCACCGCCGCCATTATGTCCCAACTTATGGATCTGGAATCCAATGACGCCTTCCGCGGTCTTTTTGTCGACCATGTTGAGAGTCGGGATCCCATTCACCCAGATGCGAAAATGGTCTCCGATCGCCTCAATGCGGTAGTGATTCCATTCCGAGGGCTTATACGCTTTTCGAGCTTCGTCTTTGCCTTCTAGCGAATAGATCCAATTTCGTCCGCCTTCTTCGTATATTCCACCGGTCCATTGACGATCCGACTGGTCGATCTCCATCTGATATCCATGCGGTCGTCCACCACGAATCTCTGGATCAACAATTCCTCGAATCAATATTCCCGAGTTCAGATCCCCTATCACTTTGATATCCGCTTCCAAGATAAAATCCCCGTAGGTCTTTTTGGTCGTCAGGTAGGGAAAGGTTTCCGTGTTCTGATGAAACGTGACCATGGCGCCATCATCCACCAATACAGTCGCGGGCCCATCGTGAATCTCCCAGCCTTTCAAGTCCCGCCCGTTGAAGAGACTGGTCCATTTCGGTTCGCCCACCGGCACGAGCCGTTGCAGAGTCCCCGTATTCGGGCTCCTTGTATTGAGAGCGACATAGATCATGCCATCCGGTCCCGTCGCCACGTCACGCACGCGGCCCTGCTTCTTGAGAATCGTTTCCACGTGGACGACCTTCCGGTCCTTGATCACGATGCGCTGCAGTTCTTCTGCTGACATTCCGGTTGCGAGCAGATCGTACTTCCACTCAGGAAAACCATCCCCTTCATAAAAATCGACCCCTGCGGTAGCAATTGACGGAAGCCAATAGTGAGCGGGCTGCTCCATTCCATCCTTGTGCGTAAATTCGGTCCACGGGGTCCCATCATAGTTCATTCCATACGTGATGACCGGCCATCCGTAGTTGAGCCCTTTTTGTATCAGATTCAATTCGTCGCCGCCTCTTGGTCCGTGCTCCGTCGCCCATAGGTCACCGGTGAGCGGATGCGAGTCCATCCCCTGCGGGTTGCGGTTTCCGTATGCCCAAATGCTCTTGTAAGCATTCTTCTGACGAACGAAAGGATTGTCCCGCGGAACACGTCCGTCGTCATGGATACGGTGAATCTTTCCATGAGGCACGGTAAGGTCTTGAGCAGGGTCTCCTTCTTGACGATCGCCGATACTGAAAAACAGGTATCCATCATCAAATACAAATCGGGAACCATAGTGGCCGCCTTTAATCGTGTGAAACTTGGGAGGGACGATAAAAATGTCTTCCTGGTCGACCCATTTGTTGTTCTTAATCCGACCTCTCACAACAGCGGTCATAGAGGCCTCTTTCCCGTCAATCTTCGCCCCGGCGTCCTGGCTAAATGACAAATAAATCCAGCCGTTCTTCTCGTAATCCGGGTGCGGAGCCACTTCAAGAAGGCCCCCTTGACTGACCGCCCGAACCTTTGGCATGCCTTTGATTTCCGTCTTCACCCCATTCTTGAGATGCCAGAGCTTACCGCTGCGTTGCGTGAATAAAATCGAGTCATCGGGAAGAAAGGCGATGGACCAGAGAATGTCATCGATCTCCGCGATCTTCTCCAATCGAAAGTTGTGCTGCTCGGTTGAGAAAACCCCACCCAACGGTTTCACCTTTTCCAGGATTCCCGTCGATTCCACCAAATGCTTCTGCTCTCGGATGAAAATGACTAGGCTGCGGATTTGCTCCTCGGTTAGGACCCCTTTCCAAGGAACCATACCCAAATCGGGAACACCTTCTCGAATTACCTTGGCGATAGCATCGTCGGAAGCCCCATACTTCCAAACATCATCGATGAGCGAGCTTCCCTGCCCCCCTTCCATGTTTTGACCATGGCAGGACGCACAGTACTGGACGTACAGATCCTTGATCGATCCCGTGCCGATCCGGCTTTGACCAAAAGATTGGGAACAAATTGCGAGAGCGATTAGGAGAAGTGCAATTGGCGATTTCATGTATTCAGACAGATTCGATTTAAGAGGAGAGTCAACAATTTGAAGAGAATCAGCTAATAAGACACTTCCAAATTCGCGTAGTGGGCCACGGTCGAGCCTTCGAACCAGAGCGCAACCGCTCCCCTGCCGTCAACGCCTGATTTCACGTCGTTGACTATCAACGAGGGTTGCTCATTGCCATGAACGTAGAGTCGGGCCTTATCCCCTTCAACCACGATCTTAATTTTGGTCCAGGTCGCGGGCTGGAGATCGACGTAGGTTTCGTATTTGCTCGGCGTTTCCTGACGCAATTTGTACCACGGGTACTCCGGGTGAGAAATGTACTGGGCGGAATGGTTGCGGCGTTCCTGGTCCTCCGCCCGCCCATTAGTCGGACGAAGGTAGAAACAGTCATAGGTTTTCATGTCCGGCTGAACACGGAAAGCCACCCCGACAAACCCACGGGCTCCTCCGGTAGATCCGGGAGCGGGCTCACCCGCCACTTCGAGTTCGATCGTTCCATTCTGAAAATCTTCGTCCACTACAATGAGGTGACTGAGGCGATCCGCCTCGCCCGCTGCAGGACCAGTGCGACCACTGGCCGCTTGTCGCTGTCGAGCCTCTGCGATTTTCTTCTTCGCTTCGTCCGTTATCCTAGCTTTTAACGCTTTTTGCCCCTTGTACTTAACCACCTCGATGGCTGCATTATGAGGCTTCAATTCATCCACAGAGGTTAGGTCCACGGCTTTCGATACTGCGGAGAGTAGAAGAATGGCCGCTGAGGTAAGCAAAAGACAAAAGAATCTTAGGGGCGATTTCATTGATGGATAAGGATAAAGATTTCTCCGACTCAAATCATAATTAAGCCTAAAGTAATCAGATATCGGTTTTTGTTTCACGGGCAAGGCGCAAATAACGCGAGAGAAACAATCGAATGAAAAAGCCTCAACTTATCGTTATCCACTAGGTCCCAATCGGCCCTCAAAAAACTGCCAAAATACGTCGACCCTACCGCGACACGTCCACTATTAAATTGCACTCATGCAAACTCTGGCAAAGCTAGTCGAGTAGAATCTCCTTTAGGCAGGATCTACGATCGCCCCGAACTCACCATGAATCGAAACGCCCACATTCTCGGAATACTATTATCACTTTTACTGGGGATTGGCTCCCTATCCATTTCGGCGGCGAACACGCCCGGCATCGAAGGCATCAAGATCGGCCAGGACGATTGGCCCTGGTGGCGTGGGACAAATCGAAATGGCCACTCAAATGCCCAAGTGGTTCCCATTACTTGGAGTCAGGATCATAATGTCGTCTGGAAAGCAGATATTCCCGGACGGGGTCACGCCTCTCCCGTCGTCGTCGGTGAGAGAATCTTCCTCGCCACCGCTGATGAGGACTCGCAAACGCAGCATATCATTTGTCTCGACAAGGCAACCGGCCAGACCCGCTGGTCCGCCCAGATTCACCAAGGGGGATGGGAGGGACGTATTCACGATCGAAATACTCAAGCATCTTCCACGGTCGCCAGTGACGGAAAAAGCGTATTTGCCACATTCATGCATGACAGCCATATTTGGCTCACTTCGCTCAATTTGAAAGGAGAGATCCAATGGCAGAAGAAGGCAAGCGACTTCGTCTCCCATTGGGGCTACTCCACATCGCCCGCCATCTACAAGGGCCTCGTGATCGTTGGCTCCGACCACAAAGAAGGAGGCAACCTCACCGCGTTTAATCGACGAACGGGTGAACTCGTCTGGAACGTGGAGCGTCCCGCCATCCCGAATTACGCCTCCCCCGTGATTTATCATCTGAATGGAAGGGACCAGCTGGTATTGCCCGGTTGCGACTTGCTCGCGAGCTATGACCCTGCGACCGGCCAGGAAATCTGGTCCCTTCCGGCCACGACTCGAGAAACCGTGGGCAGCGTTGTGACTGATGGGAAGCACGTATTCGCTAGCGGAGGGTACCCGAAGAACGAAACCAGCTGCATCACCGCTGACGGATCCAATACCATCGTATGGAAAAGTCCTATACGAGTTTATGCGCCGTCTATGATTGTCGTCGATGGATACCTCTATGCTGTGACTGACAAAGGCCTCGCCCACTGTTGGAACGCGTCAACGGGAGATCTCATGTGGCGCGAAAAAGTAGGCGGCGACTTCAGCGCCTCTCCCACCTTGATAAACGGTAATCTTTTCGTCCCGAGTGAACAGGGAAAGACGATTGTCTTCAAAGCGAATCCGGAGAAATTCGAACTTCTAGCCGAAAATCAATTGGGTGACGAGTCGTGGTCCTCCCTCGCAATCAGCAAGGACCGTCTCTACTTGAGAGTCGCCCATATCGAAGGCGAACAACGCTCCGAGGCGCTCTATTGCATTGCCGATTCTCGCTAGATTCGAGCTGGTTTCATGTCCAACAAAAGACAAGCCTCCGGTAAAACTTCCCGTAAGAATACGGGCCACCTACTTCTGAGGTCCGATTCTTCAGGGAACACGGGAATAGAAAGAGAAGCCCCTTAAACTTTTACCGTTTTGGCCCCCCTTATTAAAGATGACTTTCTCATTACCCAGTCGCTTTGAGGATAAATCCATTTTCACGCTCGTTCTCCTACTTTCCGGGTGGACCGCATCCGCCGTCGAATTGCCTCCCCTTGCGCTTGATTTCCTTGAGAATCACTGTCTCGATTGCCACGACTCTTCGGAGCAGAAAGGCGACCTTAATCTCGAGGAGTTGAGTTTCAACCTCTCCGATCCAAAAGTGATGAGCCAATGGGTATTGATCCATGACCGGGTCAAAAACGGGGAGATGCCCCCGAAGAAGAAGCGTCGCCCGGAGGAACCGATGCTGTCAGGGTTCATAAGATCCATCGCGGATCCGATGACTCAGGCAGACCGGGATCGAATCGCTCAAAACGGTCGCTCCAAAGTTCGTCGACTCAATCGCTTGGAATACGAAAACGCCCTTAAGCATATTTTAAACGCACCATGGTTGCAAGTTGCCGATCGCCTTCCTGAGGACGGGACCGAGCATTTGTTCAACAAGATCGGCGACCGCCTCGACGTCTCGCATGTTCAGATGGCAAAATACCTGGAAACGGCAGAGTTCGCCATCCGGGCTGCCGTCGACCGGGCTGCTTTTCCATCCGTAACGACCAAGCATTATGCCCGTGAGGAGGACCGGATGCTCAACTACCTAAAGTACCGGCGAAACGCCCAAACCGCGCCCACTCGGGCCGCCATTCCACTTTTAGGCCTCACGCCACAGCCTGAAGTCATTCGCGGGACCCAGCCTGCGACGGTAGGCGAATCGAATCCCGCTCTGAGGGAGCTCGAAGCGTTTGGCTTTGTCTCCGGTACCTACACGGCAACGACAAAGTACGACTTCAACAGCGTGGACATTCCCATCGACGGTGAATACCGCCTCCGCATGAAGACCTACACCTTCATGGCCGGTCCCAACGGCCGGCGTGGTGGGGACGACCAAGGCTTGACTGGTGGCGACCCGGCCTGGTGGAGACCGGATCGAAATGTCGCGTTCGCAGGAAAACGAAGCGAGCCGATTACCATCTACGCCCTTTCGCCGAGCCAGGACAGCCGATGGCTAACGACCTTCGACTCCTATCCCGAGCCACAGGTAGTCGAACGGGTCGTAACCCTAAGGAAAGGCGAGGCGATCCGGCCAGACGCGGGGAGACTCGTCCGCACTCGCCCCGGATGGAAGGGCAATCCCAACGCAACCAGAGAAGGTGTGCCTGGGTTTGCCTTAAACTGGCTCGAAGTGGAAGGACCGCTCAGCGACACGTGGCCCCCGGCAAGCTATACCGCGATTTTCGACGACCTCCCGTTTGAAGTGGACGAGAACAAACAGGTCACCGTGATTTCCGAAAATCCGGAAAAAGATGCCCAGCGCCTGATCCTGCGATTCATGAGACAGTCATCGGGCAATCCGAAAATTCGCAAAGCTGACGCCGCTCCCTTCTTTGGAATTTTCAAACGCGCCATCGAACTGGAAACCCCTTTTACGGACGCTGTGATCTCCGCCTGTGCCTCGACCCTGTGCTCCCCCGACTTCCTCTACTTCGAATCTAAACCTGGGCGCCTCGACAACTTCGAGATCGCTAATCGACTTTCCTATTTCCTCTGGAATAGCCCACCGGACGAGGACCTCCTCAATCGCCGAAACCTGCGAGACCCTTCGACACTTAGCAAACAGGCCAATCGTATGCTGGAAGACCCCAAGTCAGAGCGATTCATAAATGCCTTCCTAGACTACTGGCTCGATTTGCGTCATATAAACGCCAACACACCCGACGCGGAACTGTATCCAGATTATTATCTCGATGATCAGTTGACGGAGGCATCCCTTCTCGAAACGCGACTCTTTTTCCGGGAGCTACTGGATCTCAACCTGCCCATTCGGAACCTGGTTGATTCCGACTTCACCTTTGTCAACGAACGCCTCGCTCGCCACTACGGTCTCGAACCCTTTGAAGGCGTCCAGCTTCGCCGCGTCGACTTGCCGGAAGAATCTCCCCGAGGAGGTCTGCTCACCCAAGCCAGCGTTCTTCGTGTCACTGCGAATGGCACCACCACTTCCCCAGTGGTTCGCGGAGCTTGGGTGATGGAGCGCATAATGGGCGTACACATTCCGCCGCCACCCTCTGGTGTCGAGGCGGTTGAGCCTGACACACGGGGCGCCACTACGATACGCGAACAGCTCGACCTTCACCGGGAATCGGAGTCCTGCAACGCTTGTCATGCAAAGTTTGATCCCGCAGGCTTCGCTCTGGAAAGCTTCGACGTAGCCGGTGGCTACCGCGAACGCTATCGGGCGGTTGGCGAGATCGGCGACCCCGTTGAAGGATTCGGGAAGAATGGCCATGCGTTCACTTTCCGAGAAGCGGAGCCCGTTGATCCTTCTGGCGAGTTTTCCGATGGCAGCGCTTTTGCAGACATTGACGAAATGAAGTCGATTCTCCTCAAGGACGAGCGCGTTGTCGCCAGGAATTTCGTCAAACAGCTGATCGTCTACGCCACCGGAGCACCGGTCTCATTTAGTGACAGGAGCGGCGTGGAGACCATTCTCGATAAAGCTAAAAACAGCGGCTACGGAACCCGTACTATTGTTCATGAAGTTATTAAGAGTGACATTTTCAAAATAAAGTAGCACTTTGAACCACGTTTAGCCCCCTAAGCCCAATGCACATCTTAAAGACTTCCAACCGAATCAACCGCCGCAAATTCCTCCGGGGAGCCGGCGTAGCCATGGCGCTTCCATTCCTGGAAGCCATGATGCCCCCCTTCACCCAACGCCTACTGGGAGCGACCCCTGTCGAGAAGTCCCCGCGGCGCATGCTCGCAATTTGCAATAATCTGGGCGTACTGCCCGACAGCTTTTTCCCCGACCAGGGCGGTAGCGACTATACACTCTCTCCTTACCTATCGGAAATCGCTTCCCACCGCTCTAAATTCACAGTGCTGAGTGGCGTTTCTCATCCTGGCGTCGATGGGTCTCATTCTTCCGACATCTCATTTTTGACGGCTGCGCCGCATCCAGGCGGAGGCGGTTTTCGCAACACGATTTCGCTCGACCAGTATATTGCTCGGGAAATCGGTCATCTAACTCGATTCCCTTCGCTGACTCTAGGGGTCAATGCCCAGGAAGGAAAACGGAGCCTCTCTTGGACTGATGCCGGCGTGCTCATTCCTTGCGAAAATAAAGCTTCCAATGTTTACAAACAGCTCTTTCTCCAAGGTTCCGAGGACGAAATCGAAAATCAAATTCGAAAGCTCAAACTCGGCGAGAGCATCATGGACACCATCGCGGACCAGTCCAAGTCGCTGAATCGACGACTGGGCGCTAGCGATCGCGATCGTATGGACCAGTACACTACAGCAGTGCGCGAAGTGGAAAACCGCATGTCTCTGGCGCGCGAATGGGAACGACTCCCTAAACCAATTCCGTCGCAAGAGATGCCCGAGGACCCGTCAGGTCCAGAGCAATACATGGAGAAGACCCGGCTCATGTATCAGATGGCCCGCCTCGCCTTCGAAACCGATTCTACTCGCAGCATTACGCTGCTGCTCGACAGTAACAACTCACCCACCATCCAAGTAGAGGGAGCCGACATTTCGGATCGTTACCACAGCCTCTCACACCACGGAAAGAACGAGAAGAAACTCGCTCAGCTCGACGCAATCGATCGGACTCACATGCGCTTAGTCGGTGGACTTCTTGACGAACTCAAAGCCTCCAATGAAAGCGAGTCCAATCTTCTGGACAATTCGATCGTGCTTTACGGCAGTAACTTCGGCGATGCGAGCAAGCACACCACTGACAACATGCCCGTTCTCGTGGCCGGGGGAGGACTCCGTCATGGTCAACACCTCGCCTTCGACCGGAAAAACAATTACCCATTGCCCAATCTATTCGTCAGCATGCTCCAGTCCATGGGCATCGAGACCGACCGGTTTGCTTCCGCTACCGGCACCATGACAGGGTTGGATTTGGTGTAGAGAGATTCTTGTTTCTCTAGCACATCGGAATAGACGGTTTCATTTACAGACAATCTGTACAGAGTAAAGATCCCCGGAGCAAGCTCTCGACTTCGTCGACTGCCGAAGCGGCAGCGGGGCATTCTTGATTTGTAGATGCGATCGGTGATCGCGTTACGCGACCATCCGTCTTCGCGGTGCTACACAGTGACAAGACGGTCGCGTCTACAGAAAAAGCCGGAGCCGCCGACCCATTCGACAAGCTCATGGCAAGCAAGTCGGGGTCTGCGACAAGCTCCGGGGTATTAGACCC
>Ga0181552_10000947_pt1 | contig 22210 bp, 6 predicted proteins | sample 011ome_18_FD_130583 | JGI IMG/M metagenome (GOLD analysis project Ga0181552, IMG submission 130583) | Coastal salt marsh microbial communities from the Groves Creek Marsh, Skidaway Island, Georgia - 011501BT metaG (megahit assembly) | ecosystem: Environmental > Aquatic > Marine > Intertidal zone...
AAATGGTACTTCCCCGGGTGCAGCGTCCGGTCCTTCAATTGCTCCGTCGTCAGCTCTCGGTCCGGATGCATCGCTTGGTAGTGCATGACTAACTGCTCGGTTTCGGGATAGTCCTCGACCTGTGTTTGTTTTGATGTTTTAAAAGTCGGCGGAAACGGTCAGTATTTTCGTAACATTTCGATCTCTTGGGAAAAAGCAAGCGAGCGCCCCATCATCATCATCATCATCATCATCAGTAAACGCGCGAAAGATCATCGAACGAACGACGTAAACGACAAACGATGGATAAAAAACGAAGAACGATAATCCCGTGCGCGCGAACAGAGAGACGCTCGCAAATCGTTCTGAAAAAAGACGACCTCCGAAAGAGGAGGAGAGAAAAAACGCCAACGCGGGGGGCCCCGGGAGGTCACGAAAGCCCCCCGCGGTCCCAATTTTATATCTCTCCGACGATGATGTGAAACGTACGTTATGCGCGGGATGTTCCGCCAACACGTCCATTTTGTGTTCAATCGCGGCTAAATACGCGTCCATATCCGTGATGTGTCCAACTTGCTTGGCCGCGTCGCGGACTTCGTCCGTGTTCAGCGCTGGGTCCAGGAGATGCTCTTTCGTCGTCGTCGTTTCCTCCATCTCGACCGCAGTTGGCGACGCTTCCCCGGCACTCTTCGTCTTTGAGTGTTGGTGTTTAATCGCGTCCGCGGAGAACACACCCAGACTCAAAAACAACGCGGCGACTATCGTCGTCATCGCGAGTGTCGTCCTTTTCGAGATCACGGAAGACTGCCGCCGCCTACACGACGACCTCATCTCTTCTCTTCGAAACGCTTTGTTTACTACGTAGAGAGAGCGGTTCTTTGTGTGGGCGGGTGTCTCTCTTTTCCCGCGGGACTAAAAAAATCAAAATGCAACCCTAAACACTTCGGTTCAAAAAATGAAAAACGGAATTTTTATGTTTCTTGCACAAAAAAGATCTCACATGTGATTTAAACTAATATACTTTACTACTCGTATTTTTAAACGCGCAAGAATAGTACACCAATGAGACGAAAGAATCCACATCCGAAAAGAGCGGTGAACGCGAGGACGGTTTTTAAGGTGGTGAAGGGTAGGAGAGAGGAAGAAGAAGTGGAAGAAGACGAACCGGTGTTGTGTTTGAGGATTCCTGACGAGGAGGATGATCTCGAGGCGAATCATCATCAGATACAAAAAGAAGAAGAGGGAGAAGAAGAAGAAGAAGAAGAAGAAGAAGAAATAACTGTTAGGAAAGGAGCGAAGAGAAAGAGAGGGCACGAGTGCGATTTTTGCGAGAAGGTGTTTGTAACACCATCTGCATTGACTATACACAAGCGTATTCACACGAACGAGAAACCGTATGAATGTGATGTGTGCGAGAAGCGTTGTACTACGGCTGGTAATTTGAAAGTTCACATGCGTATTCACACGAACGAGAAACCGTACGAATGCGATGTGTGCGAGAAGTGCTTTCGTGAATCTGGTACTTTAAAAATCCACATGCGTATTCATACGAACGAGAAACCGTACGAGTGTGATGTGTGCAAGAAGAGGTATCGTTCCGCTCAAAGTTTAAGGTACCACACGCGTACTCAACATTAGCTCATTTGTAGTTCTAAGTATACACATACACATCATAGTACTACTGTTCAAAAGTCGTCTCGAGTTCTGGTTTCGGCATCAACTTCGCGTGTTAAAAAGTCACGCCTCTTCTGACTTTTCCGGGGCCGTTGTTGTTGTTTATATCCGCACCCGCGCACGCCGCTTCCAACATGTCCATCGCTTCTCGGCCTAAACTCGGCCTGAACTCTCTTTTCTTCACTCGCACTTCCTCTAAAAACACGTCTATGCTTTGCGAAAATCCTTTTTTAGCGCGACAGGCGTTGAGGCAGGATAACACGCGCACGGCGAATGCTCGACTGTACGGCGGCTGCGCGAACTCGAGAAACTCAGAGAGGAAGCGTTTCACGTGAGATTGATCGATGCGGTTCGGCGTCCAGACTTCGACGCACTCGTCGAGCGCGTCGGTGATAAATTCCTCGTAGTTTTCCAAAGAGCTTATTTTCTCGTCTTCAAATAACGATAAGATGACGTCGATAGCGGCTTTAGGGATGTCGTCGCCGCAGCCGCGGCCGGCGACTTCAATCGCCGTCGAGACACACTCTAAAGCGCGCAAACGCAACGTCGGTTGTGATTGGACGCACGTCTCGAGCAAAGCAAACGCAACTTTGTGTGACTTTTCTGGGTCGCGTCGAATGGCAGATTCGATCCATGTGAGGACGGCAGCTGTGGCAGGGAGCGACGATGAAAGTGTTTTGAGTTCAGCGCACTTTTCGAGAAACTCGCCCGGCGACAACTTTTCGTTCACCCCGGATCCATTTTTCCTGTCGTCGTTGGTCAAAGTGGTAGAATTATCGAACGTTTTCGACGCTTGATTGCATATTTGTAGAGCCGAAAGTAAATCCTTGCGCGAGGCGTTGACGTCTTCTTGCACGTAGCAATCGTTCGCCGTCGCGAGCGCTAAAATCTCCACGCACAAAGCTTTGGGAGAATTCTCCGATTCGCCCGACGTCAACGCAGTCACGAGTTGATGGAGGTTAGCTTCGTACTGAAATGCTTCCTCAAAAAGTGCGCGCAACGCATCTGGACGACGCAACGGTGCCGCCGACGGTTTCTGACGTCCTCCGTTGTCGTTCTCTTTGTCATTTTCTCCTGCTTTGTATTTTCCTAAAATCTTCTTCAAGTCCCACGTGGCGAGCGCGCGTTTGCCGTGCCCGCCACCCGCCGAAGCCGCCACCGCGGCAGCTAAGACCGCTGAACCACCGCCTGCACCGACGTTGAAACCGCCACTATCACTACTCCCAACACCACTGCGCAACCTTTTGCGACTCGCGAACGAGGACGAACCTAACGCGAGACCACCGATCGGTTTCCCGGCTGCTTGTAACAAATCCGAAATCGCCGAAGCGACGTCCGCATCCTCACTCGTCACACTCAACGCCGTAGCTATCCTCCTCACCGCCGCTGCACCGTGTTTCTCCGCTGCAGCTATTTCTAAATCTTGAGAGAACCGTTTCGCGACGTCTTGGATGACTGAGTTGAACGAAGATTTGGAGGAAGAAAATTCATCGCCGTTGATGATATCCGAAAGCAAAATCTGCGCAAACATGTACGCTCCGACCGTTCTCGTGCACATATCCGTGATCGCGATCGTGTCTTTTCTAATCTTTTCCTCTAACTCGCCCGGCGCGGTATTATTATTAACACTACTCTTCGACGAAGCCGCCGCCAACACGTTCTCGCACAAGCTCGTAAAATGGTCCGCCATCAACTCGTGAAAGACCCCAAAATACGCGCTCGCCGCCGACCCTAACGCTCGCACTTCTCTTCTCAACCCCGCTCTCCACGCGTGTTGAATCGCTAAATCGATCAACAAACAATTCTGGTGCCTATCTGCCAATTTAAACAACAACGCTCTCCCTCTTTCCGATCGAAAAATCTTCTCCAACCACGCCGGCGGTTTCCCTTTAAACTTATCAAACACCGCGTCCGCTTTCGACGCGTCAAAAGTGCGTTCGATCAACCGCTCTAACAAACCAATTTCGTCCATGGTTCCGTCTGCTAAACCTACTTCGTTATTGAACATCATCGCGTGGTGGTGGTGGTGGTGGTGCGCCGCCGCGGTCGTCCCGGCGCCGACTACTTTTAAATCCGCCGCGGTCTTCGTCCCGTCTCGCATCACCGCACCTTTCTCACCATCCGCGCTCAATAGTAACGAGGGATTATTATTCACTCCTCCCGTCGGCGTCTGTTCGTTCGTTCCTTTCGCTCCCCGGACGCCTCCCCCGTCCTGCCCTTCGTTTCGCTTCTCATTCAGTCCCATTTTCCCTTCGTTCTCCTCCTCCTTCTCGCCGCCTGCGTTGCCAAACTTTGCAAAGCTGACTTTCGGTCCCGGGCTCGTCGTCGCGCTCACTCTCGGTGGTCTCGTAATTTTCAGCCAATCGCACACTAAACTCGTCATTTGCGCGTACCCTCGGTAATTGCCTCCGAGCAATTCCACCGCCCTGTTCGGTTCCCCGCCGGACAACGTTGGGTGCACGTACTCTCTCAAGGTTTCAATAACCGACGCGTCCATGACGAAATCTTTCTGCGAAAGAATCTGCTCCAGATAAAGTCGTCGCTTCTCTTTGTTGATGTTCTCATCGTTATCCTCTTCTTTCTCGTTGTCTCCTTCTTCGAAAGTCATGTTTAATGTCTTTTCCAGCGGGGCAACGGCGATGTGAAACTCTGAGGAGTTTTGGATGCATTCGCCACTTCTCTCACACTGAATGGGCGCGAGACGGCGAAAGTTGAACCGCGAACTTCTCGGGATCGACAGAGCAGACGAACGGGACGACGAGGAGTCGTTTTTGGGAAGTCAAGGTTCGCGTTTGCTTCGTTTTCTTCTTCTTATGAGTAGTAGTAGTCTTTCTTTGCATGCATCATCCCATTCTGTAACCGCTTTTGTTTACTCACACAAATGGATTCTCTTTTCTCTCTCTGTTCGAACGGGAACTTCAAAATCAAAAACAGACGACCACAAACGACGGAAACGACAGCGAGAAAAGTACATCGAAACTCGAAAAGCGACGAGCGAAGCGTTCGTGGCGATTTGCGCAGTCGCGGCGGTGATTTTTGGACTCGTTTTGTGGGCGCACACACACCATCTGTAGGAAAAAATGGCTGCTGCGCAGCGAAGAAGCGCGGCGGCGAAGCGCATCGAAGAGCTCGCTTCGGAACCGACGACGGCGAAGGCTTTAGCGAAACTGATTTATTACAGCGCGGCGATGATTGTGACGCCGTTGGTGACGTATAACCTGTCCATGACGAGGTTTGTTCCGTATTTGTACGAGAAGTACGGCACGGAGTTTCTCGAGAACCCGACGACGTGTAGCGGGTTGTTCGCTATATTGAGCGTGCAAGTTGTGTTGGTGATGTACGTGATTTCCGCGTTGAAAGAAGATGGTTCGTCACCGGCGATGAAAAGAGAGTAGTATAGATTCTGTTGTGCGTTTAAAAAGTACAATATTTTGTGTGATATTCATATTTATAACAAAGAGCGCTTCCAAATCACCAGATTTATATGGTTCTTCGCGCTTCGCGCCTTCTCAAAAATGTATCAATGAAAAACTATTCAGTTGTGTCCGTAGTCAACTCTTGCGCTCGGTTTCTCGTCGCCATGACGTCTGAGAAGCACGAGTTCCAAATGAGCGTGGTTTGTAACCACGCCACTGGGAGCAAACTCAAGAAGAACAAAAAGCCGAAAATGCACCCGCCCAAAAACTTGTCCATTTCTTTGTACCAGAAATCGCCGTAGTCTCTGCACACTTGCAACGAGTTACGATACCCGTACGCCACGCGAGGTTTCCATCCAGACTGTTGAATAGGGTTACCCTCCGCGTCGAGGCCCGTTTTCAACAAAAAGTCTAGCGAGTTCTCAATTTGGTAGTTACCGATCAAAATGAAGGACTCGATGATGACCGAGTTGACGCAAATCGCTGCGACCGTGGCGTAAAAGAGTTGGCGGAATACCCACAAGTTTGGCACGTGTTCGTATAACAGTGCGCCGTACAAACCGATCCACAAGATGACAAACGCGAATCGAACGCCGCCGCGAATGACTGATATTTTCCAAAGTTCGTCCGGTTGCATCTTACGATGTTCTCGGTCCATCAATCGCGTGGAGAACAAGAATTTTTGGAGCATCATCAAGACGCCCATGATAGCAGACGCCATGGCGATGGTGATGCAGTTCAAGGAAAACTGTTCATCTTGCGTGAAGCCTTCAATGAGCTCGGTACCGTGGTAGGCACCAATGAGAACAAAGATCAAGACAAAACGGCCGAGTGCAGAGAAGCACACGACGCCGAACTTGTACCAAACAGAAAGCATTTCGCGGTAGTTCTCCAACATGCCCGCGTGCCATTTGTTCCACGAACCATTCGACACTTTTGGTTGATCAAACGTACCGTCTAACCATTTTCTCCAATCTAACCACGAACGTTGCATCCAATAGAGATTCAAACTTTGCGGAGAGAACCACCACGGGGCAATGATGAGACAAATAGCAAACGGCCACACCGACCAGGCGTACAAAATTGAACTCTTCACCGACGTGTTCGCGTGGAACAAGAGGAGATAAAAGAGAACCTCGAAACCGAGGTACAAGTGCGATTTGGCGTACAAACCGTACAAGACAACCATGGAGGCGTTCGATAAAACGTAACCCCGTTCGGTACCGATATACATAGCCTGACCAAAGATCAACGATCTCATGTAGTTGTACCCTTTCGTAGCCATGGTGAAAACGTTGAACGCCCACGATCCGGCGAGCTGCGTTTCTAGAGTGTACTCCACACCGGCGCGGAAGCCTCGATCCATGATCATTTTCATCAGTAACGGAAGAAGCGTGAGCAAACCAATCTGTAACGCGTAGATTGAGTTGTAATAACCGCCCTCTTCCTTTGAAAGAGATAAGGTAGTTTGCGTCTCTGTCATTTTAAAGTAACGATAGACACGGTACAATTCCAAATCCGCAATGGCTAAACTCGCGTGCGTCAAGGCAAAGAAGTAAACCGCCCACGCAGTTTGCATGACTGAGACGTAGAAACCAGGTCCGGAGAAGTACAATGAAAAAATTCTGAAGAAATCTAGCCCGCGATGAAGTCTGAACAAATCTCTCGACATGGAAATTGTACCGGCGGAACCGGAAATCTTTTGTTCGAAACCGTTAACAGAGGTAAAACCCATATCTCGTCCTTTGCCGCACTCGATGAATTCCTCAAACAATACCTTACCGCCTCGGGCGATGGCATTAACACCGCCGAAGAAATCCTCGGCGACGTGAATCATCTTTGAAGCTTTCGAGACGCCTCCGTTGGTGCACGCGAATGCTTTGTCCCAAACGTCAGGGTGACCGTAGTGAAAGCGTACCATCAACGGCCACGTCATGAACCGCTGAAAGGTTTGGAAAATGAACTCAGAAATTGCGGCGAATTGCGCCACGGCACCATGCGTTTCTGAGAAGATTACCTCAGGAAACCCGACCAAGACGACGTCGTCGCGAAAAACATCCATCAAGTTACGAATCTTGAAAGATTCACCCATGTAGTTATCTTGGTTCATATCCAAAGTTTGCAAGTAGGAACCTCGCGTGAAGATAATCGCATGGTTCTGGTTCTCCGGTTTACCTTCTCCGATAATCGGGTCACCGGGCAGTCTGACTTTATACGTGAGTTGCAAGTTACCCTGGTTTTCTTCGTCTATACCCACTAAGCACGAAGCAAAGCCGTTAAAGTTTTTCTCATCTTCTTGAGCGTTTTGGCGCGGCATGTCTACGAAGCACACCTTCAAGTCGCGATGGGATTTGATCAATCGTTCAATCTCCGTCGCTTTCGCCCGATCCATCGTTCCGGGTGCAGCCTGACGCATGCGCCCGAACACCTGACACGTAACGACGTATTCGAACTTATGTGAAACTAACCGTTCGATGGATTCTTCTGGTATCCCTTCTGCGCGCGCTTGCAAACGCAAAGCATCCCCGTACAAGCACACACCTCGAATGCACCTTCCCAACGTCTGCGAACGATCAGATGCCCACCTTTGTGCCTCGTCCCAGTGCTCGTCAAGAATAGTCTCGTCGTCTTTGTGCAAAGCTTTCACGCGTTCTTTAAAGTTTTCGTAATCGTCCGGAAACGTTGCGACGATGAGCGAAAAGAGCGTCTTTTCATCCTCCAAGTGCGCGGTGAGTTCATGGCGTTGAAACGCAACATCCTCCGCATAATAAGGCGTGAACGCCGAGAAGCCACGCATCGTTCGAATATCAGATGGTGTTCTTAAAGCTGTGAAACGTAAAGAGTTTGCAAAAAACATAAGTTGTCTTTGCCCTTCAGCCGATCTTGGCTGACCACCTGGGTTACTGGAATTCATCGAACGCAAGAGAGCGTCGATGATATCGTGCATCTCCGGCGACGCTGCCGAAGCTGCAACAACCTGTACGTGGTTCTTGTCTCTCAACAAATCGGATTGGATCATATCGAGTAACTTTGAATACAATTGCGAAACTTTGTATTTGTATTGATTGGCGTGAGCCGACCATTTCCCAGAGTCGCGCTCCATGGCAAATGCGCAAATCTTCCTGACCGCGAGCAAGACATCATGTAAAGCCTCCGCGACACGCTCACCTCGCGTGTCTGAATTCTCTGGAAGCGTGATGTTTTTATACCTTTTCGCTTCCTTTCGCTTTGTCTTTCGAGCCTTTTTGCTTGAACCTGCGAGCTCAGCTTCGCGCTCTTCGTCATTTTGTTTCATCTCTTCATACGCCGCTTTTTCAGCTTCGGTGAGTTCGATGTTCTCTTCAATCACAAAGCATGCAAACCTGCCGCCTTTTTCGCGCATCTTCTTCCTCGTTTTCTTGCTAAAGAATCCGGTGCATCCATACTTTAACTCAAGGTTCATCGCTTCGAGCATTTGCTCTTGTCTGGCGAGTTCTTTTTCACGAAGTTCGCGTTTTTGGCGGTTGTACCTTTTCCTCGCCAATGCCTTTTTGATGCGCTCAGCTTCTTCCAATTCGCCAGCCGCTGTGAGCCTTTCAATCTTGTCCTCATCGTCGTCATCGTTATCTGATTCCGAGTCAAAGTCACTATCAGGCGTTTCACCTTCGGCTTCGACATCAACACCGCACGCTTTCAACTCCTGGAGCAAACGAATGATAGCGTCTCGTAAAACCATGTAGCTCTCGATATCTCCAGTTTTGCGGTGGTGCATTTGCTCGTTTTCTACTTGCGCGATTTCTACGATGATCTTCATGAAGTCCTCCAAGTCTCTTGGAGCGACTAAACGCAAGGCATCGGTAAACAAGACCGCAAGCAAATCTTTCGTTTGTACCATAGTGCGATAAAATGCAGGATATGCCTTCATAGTGCCAGTTTGGAAAGACACGGTTGAAAAGACAGTGGAGGTCATCATCGCCGGCAGGATAACATACTCCGGGGCATGGAAAATCTGCGACATGTCACGGCCAGACAAAAAAGTAAAGCACAAGTCGTGATATTCAGCGTCACTGAGAAGGTCACGATCGCGCAAATTCTTCGCAATTGCATTCCACGCTCTTCCAAAGTGTTGCCACTTTATGTCAAGCGCATCGGCGCAGAAGTCCGCCGGGTTGGTTTCGTATGCATTTGGGTCCGTTTCGTCGATTTTCTCCGTGATTGTAAGCAAAGAATCTCTGCCAGCTCTTGAATCATCGTCCATCTCATCGATGTGCGCACTGTAACCACCACCAGATTTACCTGTTCGCTTATCGCTCAAACCTTTCGCCATACCTAGCATTTTATTGCTCGGGTTCTCCATGTCGTCTTCTGAATCCGACTCTGCCATCTTCTGGCTCCCTTCGCCAGAACGCACGACAAACTCTGGCTTCGGCCATTTTCTGTTCAAGCACTTGTCGCAGAAGAGATACGGGATAGTCGAGAAGCTTCGCAAGAAGAAGCTCCAGTTTTGCGCGTGCGAAATTTTACCCCACCACTGAAGCGCAATTGTAAAGGCAGTCGCGTACACGGTGTACCAAACAAAGGTATCACAAAAGTACGTTACCAACGCCGGTAAAACGCGCATTACTGTCATGAGGTACATCAAAACGGTACTCGCGTGCACATCGTAGTAACTCGACGGGATTTCACCTTCAATTTCTTCACCAATGTAGCCCAATGAGGCGAGAGGCGTGATGTTATCGCCCCCACCCAAGATGGCGGCAAGCTTGCCGATATTTCCCGAGAGATCAAAACTTCCCGAATCGGCACCAGATAATAAAGTACGACGACGCATAGTTTTATCTTCCTCGTAGTCGTCGTCGTAATCGAGCGGGTCTAACTGCTCAGCCAACAATTCTTCCTCTTTAGTGATATCTTGCAAGAAGTACTTTTCTCTCGCCTCAAAGTGCAAAGCATTTTTCAACGCGTCGCCGTCCAAGTTGATGCACGAGGTGTACGTATCAGACTCCTTGTTCCAGCACAAATCTGGATGTTGCAATGCATTCACAGACTCGCGCAAGGGAGGAATAAGAAGATAGTGACCAAATGCCAACTTTGTGGCCAACACGAATATCCAGAAAATGGAGTAAATGCAGCGTTCGCGGAACGGTGTTGCGAACTGCGCACTGCCGCCCATGTAGGGCTCTCTCTTGATCACCGACGTCATGACGCCACACATGGCTAAGGCGTAAACAGCAGCCAGAGCTTGGAAGTATGGTGTTTTACTATCCGGGTGAAAAGACTTTTCCAACCCATAAAATAAAGGAATCATGATAAACGCGAGCGATCGCGTGATGATAACGAACCAATCTTCGAAGGATTCCTGTTTCAAGTTGCGAAAGGAGAGGGTGGCAAACTCGCAAATAAGCTTCAAAACTGCGTGCGTAACTGCGGCAGTGCACACATATCCCCAATCGAAACCATCAGCAAATGCGCACACGCACGAAATGTGGAAGCACACCGCATGAAATACGATGACCGTGTTAAAGTTGACGTAAAGACTGAACCATCCAGCAACTTCGCGATGCGTCTTGAAAAATGTCTTCGACAACCCCTCGCCGGCACCAAGCGGATGCTTCGCCTTGTTCATCATGTACGCTCTGAAATGTGCGTACATGCGTTGATCAAGTGGGTTGTCGCGCATTTCCATAGGTACACCAATAAATTCAGGTTGTCGGTTCTGCTTTTCCTCTTCTGGCATTTCAGCTTCGCGTTTCTCGACGTCCTCGTTCGCATGGCCGTCCACTGGAGGCATGACTTCCTTGAACCTATTGTACTCCCAAAAGAACTCGTTGACGTCATCGTACATGACCCGATCAACAATTGGCGCTTTCGCGCGTTCCTTCAACTCGCGGCGCATGAATAAGTACATCGGAGTGACAACGTTGTTGAGATAATCGCACTCCTTGTATGGCATTTCAGACCCCTTTACTGGTTGCGCCAAAATGAGTTCCGCGTTGGTCTCGGGATCTCTTTCTGAACGGTTTTCGAGCGTAACTGCGCATAATGCGCAATGAAAGAGATAACAGAGTACTTCAGACATGTGGCGTAAATTAGCGGATTCACCGTAAAGCAAAAACCAAATCGCCAAATGATGGGCTTTCGCGTTCGTTTCCACCTTCAAGAACTCTTCCCGATTGACGTTGTTGAAGAAGACTTCGTTACTTTTGCGCTGTGCCATGAAGAGCGCAAGAATCGGGGATTTCTTCTCTTCCGAACCACTGTTGTCGATTTCGAATGCCTGCACGTCCGCGTTTGTCTGTGCTTGATCAAGCATACCGGTGTAATCCACCCAGTGTTTGAAGTTTAAGAACATGTGGCCGTGTAAGTGGTTGATCGCTTCCGCCCACTGCGCCTCACTCAAACCGTCTTCGGAGATACCAGCTTCGTCGGAATACGTGGCAATGGTGTTTTCAACCCATCGCGACATGTTCTCAAGTGCATTGTGCATGTTCGATTTCACTTCAACTGGTGTTTCCGAGAAGTTCGAATCAGGGCACGTCTTTTGGAATCCAAAAAGAGTAGCTTGCTGTTCGAATAATGGAATCAAGCGTTTCTTGATATCTTCGCATCTCGGATTAATGGCCGACCCAGAACCTGGAACGGTCATATCGCGAGGCACATCTGGCAAGACCGTCGGTGCCGGACGTTTATATTTCATGGACTTCACGTGCAAGCCGATAACTTTTCTGAAGAAGAGTTTAAATCCAGAGAGTTTTTGACGCGCTCTCGAGGACACGTCCGATCGGTTGATGGACGCAATCATCTCTCGTCTGCGCATTTCAACCGTCAACACGGCCGCATACGCGCGGTTGAACAACGCTCTAGCGTGTATGAACGATATTGGAAACAAACCAATAACGAGCAAGACGATGTGCAAAATCGTACCATTGATGATATCGATTTCTCTTGCCATGAAGTCACCATAGGAGCGAAAGGACAACATGAGCCCTCGGAACGCTCTTGGAGGCTGATCCGAGATGAGACCAAAGACTGCTGAAGTGCAGCTGATGAACACGTAGCCAGATATTGCGAAGACAACGGCATTAAGGAAATCCCATTGATTCATTTGCGCCGAAAACAATCTTTGACAGAGGAAGTGATGCAAAACCACGCACACGATTTTGAAAAAGTAGCCGTAAATCAAGACAATGGATTGCTTCGTAACTTCAGATAACGTACCTTTGCCAGCAAATCGCTTCGCGAGAGACACTAATCTGTGTGGCCACAAGAACTGCGGCGATAAGGCAAAGTAATACACCGCCGCTAATAATCCAGCGGCAACACCAGAAGTCAAGATAATAATTGGACGCAGCGCAGTGGTAGACGAGGCATCTCCGACGTTCAGCGCTGCAGCCGCGGCCAAGGAAACAATTATAGGTCCAGGAACGAGTCTCAAAGACACGTGCCAAAACTTTACAGACATTGGAAGTTTTCTCCAGTTACGCATCGTATCTGCGCGCCAAGTCCACCACGTTGGTTTATTCCCCAAACCGCGTCTGGCATTGACTTTCTCCTTCGCCGTGCGCTCGTCGTCTCCTCGAGGGATAGAGTCCAACCAGCAGACCCACTCAGCCATACCAAACTTGATCATGCCACTCTTGAACGTTTGCGGATGGAATAACCAGGGTGCCATAGTTAAGTTCCAAATTGCAAACCAGACGTGCCAAGTGCTCGAGAAGAATTCGTGTAAAGGACCGAGCGAAGAGAGTGACATGATAGCCCCCGCCACCCATGCCATTTCTATAGCCGGTTTGATGTGACTTTCGGCGTACTTAGAGTACAAGCTGACGAAACCAGCGCGCATGGTCATGCCACGCTTAGTCTTCATGTAAGCCGCTTCACCGGTATTGATTGAGCTGTCCAATGAAAAACCTCTCATTTTAGCGATGAACATATTGAAAATAAAGCTTCCGGTAATCGTGTGGTGATACAGCTTGGAAAACATATTCACAAAGCCGCCGTCGAGCCAGCCTTCTAACATGACTGGCCAAGCCATAACAAAGGACGCTTGAATAAACCAGTGCGATGGATATATATTGTGCGTACCGACTTCCTCGTGGAAACCAATGTTATCGAACGCATCTCCAGATTTGAAGTACGTTTCGACGTGCACCATAACTATGATAAGTTTGGTCACTACGAACGCAAGAAGTGACGCGAATAATACAAATTCCGTGAACATTATGCCCGCGGAGGATTGAAAAAACGACAGACCTCTTAAGAAATCGAAGGACTTTGATAATCTGTGGAAATCACGCGAAATGAGCTGCATACCGTTACCGGTAGCAATCTTCGCGTGAAACTGGTTCGCGCCGTCAAAGGAAACTTCTCTGGCTTTACCAACCATCTTGAAACCTACGTATCGCACTTTCCCTCCTCTTAATATGACATTCATACCACCAAAGATATCTTCAGACAAGTGCAAAGATTTAGTAGCTTTCGAGACACCACCATTCGATCGGACCCACGCCAAATCCCAAACGTCCGGGTGACCGTAGTGGAACCTCACGCACAGCGGCTTCGCCATGTACCGCTGAACCATTGTACCGAACACTTGCTCAGACAAAGCGGAAAATTGCGCGACTGAACCGTTCTGTTCGGTGATCATTTGCTCGGGGAAACCAACGATGACAGTATCATCATCAACCTCGAAAGTACGGATAAGATTTCGCACTTTCAAACCTTCAGATAATTGCGCGTCTTGATTCATATCGATTGTTTGCATGTAATTCCCTCTGGCGTAAACAATCCCGAGATTCTGGTTCTCTGGCTTACCTTCACCGACGATCGGATTTCCAGGTAAGCGAATTCTATGCGTGAGCTTCATAATGCCGGCAGGATCTTCTTCGTAATCGATTCGAGATCGGCACAGGTAATAATAGCTCCCCGCGTCTTCCATACTCTTCGCCGCCAAATCGGGCTGCTCGTAGTGCGTGAGTACGGTGTGTGGATGTGCCTTGCACATCTCAACAATTTGTTTATCCTTGGCTTCCCAGCCTTTAACGCCGTACATTTGGCAAGATAACACGTGCTCGTACTTCAAGCGAACGAGCGCTTCAATCTCTTCTTCTTTTATGCCTTCCAGTCTCGCCAATATTCTCGACGCATCTGCGTAAGAGGAGAAGCCTTTCACCGTGCGTGAGAGCGTCTGCGTACGGTCTGACGCCCAACGCGAGATTGTCGCAAGAACTGCGACATCCTCTGCCGTTTCCGCGTTCGTCTCGCGTCTCCCTGCGAGTTCATCCAAGAACGCTTCGTAGTTTTGGTGTGGCAAACGTAAATTTGTTCGTTCAAGCACGTTTGCCCATTCGCGCGGAAGCATGGTAGTCAAAAATCGAAACGTGGAGACGTTCTCCCCATCGATTTGCTCCCTCAAATCGTCCGTCGTCAATTCAACTTCTTCGACGTACATGGGAGTGAGCGTGGATAAGGCCGGCGTTTGTAAGACACTTCTGGCTTTCTGCAATTGCGGGTCGGTGAGAGATTCCAAGAAAAATCTTAAAATTTCCCGAGCTTCCGCGCAATCTGGTTCCCCCGTAGGATTCGCAGTGGAGAACGTTCTGTGAAGAACGTCGACAACGCGCCTACCTGGAGCGGTCAACAGAGCAGGCTTCACTCGCGATCGTACGTGCGACGCGTCTTCTAATTTAGTCGAATCCGAGAGCACCTTCAACAACGAATCGCAAACCTGGCCCAACACGACGTTGGTTTCTTTGTGCGCTGCCGATAACTTTTCGTTGTCATCCGCGACGATATCGTTCTTGATCAATTCAATCGACTTTTCAATGTTTTGCTTGAAAACTTTACACGCCTCAACGAGTGAGTTGCCGGAGGCGTCCTCTTCATCGTCGCGTGCTTTGCGAATCAACTTGATACCGTCGTGGACCAGCGTGCGAATATCGATGAGCCATTTCGGCGCGCGCGTCGACTCTCGGCGAACGACGACGCCCATCAGATCCGTCGCTGACTTCAACAACGTGCAAAACTCTGCGCGTTTGCTCGAATCTACGACGCCTAAAATACAAACAAACATGAACGCCGAGACATCAATCATTTGCGACATGACTGATCCCAACAAGGCGTATTTCATACTCGCGTTACGCTCTGCGCCAACTTTCGAAAATACCGGCGCGGTTAACATTGTAGGGAATAACACGTACGTATCAGAATCACCACCGAGGAAACTCTTCACAGTTTTTCCATTCAGTGGTGCAAACGAAAGCGCGCTGCGCTCTTCGTCGCTCAATAAATCACGCTTGCGCAAAGATTTAATCACCGCGTTCCAGGCACGCGCAAATTCTCTCCACTGCTCCGAAGCAGCTTCCGCGCATAAATGTGTCGAAGGCGACGATGCCGGCATTGGCTTGAGCTGCTGAGTGGAAATAATCTTCTCCCCAAAAGCGGCAATCTTGAGCGGAAGCTCGCGAACAACTTTCGACCATCCGTCTTCCACGCCTTTCCAACGCAAACGATCAAAAGCTGAGGCGATACCCAAGCCGATGAGGTACCAGAAGAAGGTATCCGCGTAGTACAAGAGAGTGCTCGGAAGCCATCTTTGAATGACGACAAGGTACTTGTACGTGTGTCGTCGGAAAATGCGGACGATGTGGATCATAAACTCTGGTAACATATCGCTGTAATCGTACTGATCGCAGTCTTCGCCGGCAAAGTCGTACCCCCAGCAGTACAAATCGAGCTGTAAAATAGCTCTGGTTGGTTTTTCAAGCGGCGAGAGGATGAATACGAAGTCAAATAAGAACTTAGCCGCCAATACGACGATCCAGAAGAGACGATACCGGAAGCTGTCGCTTCTATCCGTGCTCACATCTTCTTTCGTGCCTAAATATTCTTTTTGGCCGCCCATCGGAACGAGTCCACTAAAATCAATTAAACTGATCGCGATGTACGCGTATCCAATTGGAGCAAATACGGTCAAAGAAAAGAGACCGCAAGCAGTCAAACCAGTTACAATCAACGCCGCAGAAGCGATTGCAAGTTTTGCAATGCTCATAGTCTTGCTCTTGTAGAGTTCTCGACGGTGCACGAGGAGGACTTGCAACTCAACGAAAAAGTCACATCCAGCCGCGACGCCTGCCAGGAACGAGTAATATTGCCACTGTAAACCTGCGAACAAGTAAATAGTCATAAATGCAAAGGCACACGTCATGAACGTGAACATTCTGTGGAAATTCAAAAGGACCATGGTCCATCCAAGAAATTCGTTGTGCGTCTTTTCGAAAACTGCGCCGAGTGTCTGATCGATTTCCGCTGCAATGCGTGCCCGGCGCATGTAGTTTCTGTAGTTCACGTAAGACACCGTCGTTCCATCCCCAGTATCGTTCGTTGTCATTCGCTTTAACTTACTTGGGATCAAGTAGCACTCGTTGATATCGTCGTAGCCAAGTCTACGGTACACGCGCAAATCCGAACGAATTTGCGTGGCGAGGAATTCCGTCACGGGCATAATGATAGACTCAACAAAGTCTCCCTTCTCAAACTTCATGACCTTTGAGTTCACTGGCTTCCCGTTTGCAGTGATAGCGTTGGAACACACGTGAAAAAGAAATGCAATCATTTCAGGCATGCCGCGGCAGTTTGCGGCTTCGTCCGCGATGCACTCAAAGAGCACGAGCGATCTCAGCTTGTTCTGCCCCATTTGTGACTCTAACGATCCAGAGTGCATAATGCCTAAATCACCAACAAAGTTACGCCATCGAACGTAGTTTCGAAACGACTTCGCATATCTCTTTTCGATGATAAAATCTTCACCCTTGCCTTTGGATTCCTCGGTCGAGCCAATGTTCCAAAGTTGACCAGCTAATCGATCCGCGACGTTTTCAACCGTAGCACCAACGTTATCGTCTCCGGCGCTTTGGAAACCAAAGACTGACGCTAGTTCTTGCGCGATAGGCAAGATTTTGTTCCGCCATTTCGTCACGGCGCGTTCAATTTCAGACTTTCCGGTTGGCTCCGGACCGCGGCGCGTCAAGTCTTCGCCTTCTAATTCTTCTAAATCTTGCCCACTCGTCGTGGCTGGTTCAGAAGCCAAATCGGCGGCGAACCTTTGCGAAGAAGGAGGACTTTTCGTCGATTGCGCCGCCTTTTTGGTGAGCTCAATTTCTTCTGGTTCGTGCGATTTCGAAAACCACGAGAACACCGGCGTCTTCGCTCTCACCAGCGCGTGAAATGCATCTCTCCAAATTCTGCCCAACTGTTTTCGCTTCAAACCAAGAGCAATGATGATGTAACCAATAAAGATAAGTTTGAGCCACGTTTGAAACTTAAGATCAAGCATGTTCAAATCGTATCCGTCGGTCCCCGGGCAGGAGGTATCCCCGGGCTGCGTCCACGTCGAGTTTTCTTTTGCAATAAAACCTTCGACGTCGAGCGCGAAAGTCGGCGGTGCCGGACACACAGTTGGTGACTTTTGGTGCACCAACATTTGGTGGTGGCAAGACAAGTACGGCGACTGCAACGACACGGCTGTCGGGTTAATGAGCCCCGGCGGATGCGACAGAATGGCCGAAAAGTTCTCGAAAAACGCAAACTGCGGCACCAACTGTCCCGGCTTCAACTTAATTTGATGCCACGCTTCGGCTTCCGTGTGTGCAAACGCGTGCACGGAAGCGTTGTGCGCATCGTTGATTGCTTCCCCACACTTTGGAAATTTGAGTGGATCGTACGCTTGAAGTTCCTCACCGCCGTAAAACGGCGTACACGTGCCGCCTTTTTTCCAGAGGAGTTTTAACATGAAGTAAACCGCTCTCGGTCGAAGTAAATCAACGTGATTCACTTTGCACCTTTTTTCTACCGCCATCATCCCGAAATACTCCTCAGACGTGTATAAATCTGGCTGCGTCGGCGACATGTAGCCGCACGGAGAGTGTAACTTTTCTTTCAAACTCGGGCAGACTTTTTCGATGATTGGAATTCTTTCATCCGTGGTCGGCACAGCGGTGACTGCCTTTCCCTTCCAATACTCGTCCACCCACGCCATAATAGATCCACCGGTAACGAATCGCGTGCCACAGCCACTCGCGCACGTCGTGGCATGTTTTTCTAAATCTTCAATCATCGACGTCGTCCAATCGGCTTGGGCAATTTGGTCTTCTTCGCCCATAGTATCGTAGCCGTTCCATCCTTCGTGTTGTGGAGCTAATTTATACGCATCTACGCCGTATTCAGAAACTATGAACGGCTTTTTGGAAACTAAATGATACTTTTTGAACAAAGTGAGCGGCGACCAAAATCTCCGCGTGTACATGTTCACCGCCCAGAAGTCGAGCTGGTCCATCCACACGTCTGAATAACGAATCCACGCTAGTGCCCCCCACATTTGCATCCCAACGACGTGTTGTTTTGTCCTCGGTAAGTTCACGTTCGCTAAAGCGGTTCCGCACAAGACACCTTCGGAACGCACGACCGAGCACAACAAGTTGACGGATTTCATCAACTTTTCGATGGAATCTTCGAATTGACACCCGCTGATGCCAAAGTTCTCCGCTAAATCTTTATCGCAAACGAACAAATTCCACGGTCCATTCAACTCATTTCCTACAATCCAAGCGCCAATGGCTGGGTGCTTTGCGGCTCTAACTTGCGATCTAAGTTTTCTTTGGACTTTCGTCATGGACTCCTCGTCGTTGAAGAACGACTTGGTTCCGTCTTCGAAATCGTAACCAACAATAATAACAATCCCATACTGGTGACACAAATCAAAGAACTGCGTGTGTCTGTGCGAATATTTCAAAGTATAAATACGAATCGCGTTCACACCGGCATCGGCTAGGAGAGGAATATCTCGTTCAAAAATCCCGGCGTAGTTGGACGTGAAATAATCCCCATACGGTTCAAACCAATCCGGGTCGGCTCCTACTGGCACTGGAGAATAACACACAGCGCGCATTAACCATGGTTTCCCGTCTAAGTATAAAGTTCTACCTAACCTACGCAACCTACCGGTATCTAAAGTCGTTTCGTTCAAATTTGGTGGGTTCCTAAACGCCTCCAATCGCTTTCTACCCTCCGCGGATAAAAACTCCTTCTGCGGATTGTGGAAAGCCGGGTCGTAAATATCTACGTCATCGTCTATAGCTGGTGCAGTTAAACCGGTCGCGTTTACCTCTTCTTCGTGTTCGATTTGTTTCTCCATTTTCTTTTGCTCGTCCGCTTCTTCGGCGCTTACTTCGGCTTCAGAGTCTTCGGTCAAGTCGTTCGCCGTTCCGGGATCTACCCCAGTAGCAGTGGACGTACCCGTCCCGTCGTCCGCACCTAACTTGCTCAATTTAAATGGCACCGATCCTTTCACTGTTTCTTTACCACCGCTCGGTTTTGGTCCATCGAACGGCCATACCATCCCGCCGAGTTTCGCGTTCAACCTTTCCAAGGGAGAAGGAGATCCGTGAATGGTACTCTTATTCTTTTTATGACTCGCCGTACTTCTCGCGCCGCGGAATATCGCGTCCGCTTTGCGCCCGCTGTTGTGATCGTACTCGTACTCTTCGTAATCGTCTTCGATTTTATATTTGCGATCGTTCACCAAAGATGGCTCTTCGCTCCCGTAGCGCGCAAACGCGATGTCCAATTCACTCGGTTTGACGCGGCTTTTCCCCGTCATCGAGCCACCAGACGAGGCGACGAACGTTGTCGCGAAGAGCACGGCAAAGATGGCCGAGAGGATCACGCGCCACGACATTTTCTTCCTCTTCAGTCCTTCCTCCTCGTCGTATCGCCGATGAGAGTCGTCTGGAGGTGCGAATGTCGCGTAGCCTCCTCCGTTCATCAACGCTCCAGGAGGAGGTGGTCCTCGTCCTCCTCGGGCAGCGGGGGAGGAGGAAGTCATTTTTGTAGACAAAAAGCAAAGAAGAGAGACAACTTCCTTTGTTTTTTTTTTACGAGATGTTTATCCGCGGGCAACGAAAAGTGCCTTTGTTTGTGTGTGTTTGTGTTTGTGTGTGTGTTTGCGTGCGTGTATGTAAAGCGCGCGCGGTGCAGAGGAATAATGACGGAAGAGCAAACAGAGGGAACGATTCGATTTTTGCGCCTTTTTTTTTTCTGATACCCTAAATAGTTTTTTTGTGTGTTTTTTTCTCTCTCTTTCTCTCTCTTTTTATTACAACATCTCTTCTCTCTCTCTCTCTCTCTCTCTCTCTCTCTCTCTTTTGTGTTTAGTAGTATTTATATACTGTTTGAATTCACTTCTTTTCTTCTTTGTCGAAACTCGCAGAAGAGGTGGTATCGCAGAAGTTTTCATCGTCTTCGCAGAGCGCGTTGGAGGCGATTTTACCGACGTACCACGCGGAGAGCGCGGATAAGCCGAGCGCCAACAGCGCGGGACCGATTTGTTGGACGGTGGCGCCTCCGCCGGCGGAAATGGTTCGCGCGACGTCGCCGCTCGCGACGTACGCCGCCGTCCCCGGTATCATGCCCAAGAAGGACGCCGGAGCGTACTCCAACACCGAGACGGATGTCAAGCCGTAGAGGTAGTTGGACACGGAAAACGGTAAAAGTGGGCTCAAGCGTAACATGAAGACCACGCCGAATCCGTTCTCTCCAATCGCCTCGTCGATTTTCCTGTACTGCTCGCCGAACTTTTCGCTCGCCAATTTTTTCACCGAGTCTCTGGCCACGTACCTAGAAACAAGAAACGCCGCTACCGCTGCCACCGTCGCGGAACTCACCACAACCAGAGTCCCTTCAAACGCGCCAAACAACGCCCCTGCAGACATCGTCAACGGAAACGCCGGCACCGCGAACATTTCCAAAACGAAATACCCGAACCCGAACAACAACGGCCCGTTCACGGGACCGAGCGAGTCCAAATACGAAGCGTATCCGAATAAAGCCTCCGTGATTGGTTCTCTAAAGTACACCGAAGACGCCAATATCCCCAACAGAACGCATCCAAACGCGACGAGCGTCGTCTTTGAATTCGTCTCGTCTCGCTCGTCGTCTATGGAATCTCGAGAAGCGTCCACGATATCTTTCGCGCCTAAAGTTTTGAGTAACTCCGTCGGCGAAGAAGTGCTACTACTACTATTTCTGTTCCCTTGGTTCTCGGGAGAAGAATCTACCGCCGCCGCCGTCGTCGCTGCTTTCGTCGCGCTTTCTTTATCCTCGTCCCGAGAGTCGAATATCGCCTTGTTTCTTCTTATTCTTCTCCTACTCCTACTCCTACTCCTACTATTACTGCTACTCCTACTCTCGTTACGTCCTATCGCCTCTGTTTTCGTTGTTTCCGTTGTTCTTAGTATTGCTGTCGTCGTCATCGTTCGTCGTCCTCTCCCCTGTCGCCGCGACTCCGGCCAAAACAAAGTCTCAGACTTTGCGAACGATGACGACGGTGATGACGACGAGGCGTGCGTGACGACGACGCCATCGCGCGACGACGACGTGCTCCTGCTCCGCGCGAAACTCTTCCGGCCTCTCTTCTTCAACAAAGCATCGTTCGAAAAAGAACAACCCCCCTTCCTCGCGCTCGTCTTCAAAGACGAAGAACGCGAGGCGTGAAAAGAAGCGCCGTGCATCGTCGGTATCGATATCGACGACATCGTCGTCGTCATCTGTGCTAAAGAATATACCTTTTACTGGAATGCAGATGAGATTTGGATATCAGCGCGTTTAAGAGAGAGAGATCTGCTCTTTTTCGCGCGTGCGCGCGTGTGCGTGTGTGTACTACAGCGCTGTAGCGGTGTCGCGCTCGGTGGTGTGTGCGAGAATACTACGGAAGAATTCCGATAATATACAACCGCGCGAAAGAGCAAACGAAGTGTGACGCGATGCCGACACTTGCTTCTTATCTCTTTCAACTGCTTTTTAAAAAGAGAAAAAAAGCAATCGAGAAGCTTCAAAAACGATGCATCCAAGCGAGGAGGAAAAAAACGAGACTTTGACGACGCGAAGATACTATCATCATCTCAGAACGTTTTACTCGATCATTTTTTTATCGCGCACACGGTATTAGTGTTATCATTATTGTCGTTAGTATTAGTATTCTTTCGCGATCTCTCTCTCTCTCTCTTTGACTATTTTACGCGCGCTGCTTCACACGAGCTTCGCTCGGCCTCGCGCGGCGTTTATATTCCTGCTCCTGTGGACCTTCTCCGCGGTTTCCATTCCTAAAA
>Ga0181552_10000965_pt1 | contig 22018 bp, 15 predicted proteins | sample 011ome_18_FD_130583 | JGI IMG/M metagenome (GOLD analysis project Ga0181552, IMG submission 130583) | Coastal salt marsh microbial communities from the Groves Creek Marsh, Skidaway Island, Georgia - 011501BT metaG (megahit assembly) | ecosystem: Environmental > Aquatic > Marine > Intertidal...
CGATTCGTACACGTCAAGCTCGTGCAACTTGGCGTCGAGCTCGGCCGACTGTTTCACATCCGTCTCCGTCGGTGGCGCGTTCGAGATCACCCTCGAGAACGCATCCGTCGTCGTCGACATGACGAAGAAATCGGCGCCGCGTTCTGAGGATCTTTTTTGATTCCTGCATGCAGTCAACTCTTTCCGCACACATCGACGCAGCCGCCGCGGTCGCGCGCGGCTACGCACGCATGTCGCCCATCGCACCGCTATCGTCGTCGTCATCGTTGACGACATCCAAGCTCGTTCGCATCGGTCTCGTCGTCGTCTTGGCGTTGAATGTGTTGAATGAGAGCGTCAAAATTAGTCTTGGGGTGAACCACCGCGCAACCGCCGTCGTCGACGCCATTGATGCGGGCATGGATGGGGTTGATTTAGACGATGCATCGGCGTCGGCATTCGTGGACGCGAGCGCGCGGCAGGCGATGCAAAACGTTGACGCGCCGAGGTTGGTCATCGAGGCTCACGACGCCAAAGCGTTGCAGCAGCGTTTTAGGATATTCTCTCCGGATGCGGTCGCAACGTCGTCGACGACGACGCGCGTTCGCGAATGTGGGTCTCCCGCGGTAGATGGCTACGCGCACGTGAACATGACGTGCTTGATTGAGAGCGCGACGAATGTGGAATTTGATGTTTCGGCGGCGGCGCGCGAGGCGAGCGTCGCTTGGATTGAACATCACGCGTCGTACGACGGTATCGCCGTGCGTTGGGGGATTCATCACACATCGCAAACCGTAGAAGAGTGTGCACAAAGATGTAAGGATCACGTGGTGCGAAATAGGACGGCGATGACGGCGGAGGCGTTGCCGTGTAACGTGTTTGTGTGGTGCCCGATGCCGCCAGAGCGCGAGAAGGAGACGTTTCGATGCTTTGAGCCCGACGCGCACGAGCACTTTCCAGGCGACTGTTGGTTGAAATTTAGCGAAGTACCGGAAGCGGTGGAAGTCAATCAGCGCGGGTCGAACGACGCGGAGGGGTTTACGAATGACCAAGGCGTGACGTACGCGCGACGGCACGAAGGCATGCCGCCGGAGGTGCATTGGTCTTCGGGCGTCGTCTTACCGCCAGGAGTGACGCCGAGTGCGGGTACATTAAGTCCTCGCGCGAAGTGGTAACGCTATCATGTACACTACTGTTTTATTAATACATACACGCTGTAATACTGTCCAAAACCCCTACTCTTTCCTGCGCGAAGACGAAGACGAACTGCTACTGCTACTCGAAGACGAAGAGGACGAAGACGAAGACGAGTCGTCGTCAACCTCTACTTCATCATCGTCGTCATCGTCGTCATCGTCGTTATCGTCGTCATCGTCATGATTAACATCATCTGCATCACGCAACCACGCACCTTCGAGCTCTCTCTCGCGTCCAGCGCGCGCTAAGGCATCCTCAAACTCCAACTGCGCCGCGCTCCGCGCGCCTTCAAATCGAAACACCAACCGCGGCGTATGTTTCATTTTCAACATCTTCGACACCATCACTCGAATCCTCTGCGCATTCCGCTCGAGCGCATTCCCAGCGATGTGTTCTTCACCCATTCGAGAACTCCCATACAACACGTGTACGACTTTAAAATCTCTCGACACGCGCGCATCCATGACGTTGACACCCGTGCGGTCAAACTTGTGCGCGAGCTCCACATGCACCACCTGCATGAGCGCTCGACGAATCTGCGCGCTTGCGCGAATCTGCGCCTTGTCCTGATCAATCGTCGCTCGTTCGACCTCGATCGGTCGCCGCGCGATGGCGTACGCGCGACTTTGCGGCGCGAATGTCGCGACAGTCATGCGTGGGTTCGGTGCCACTGACGTCGAATGCGCCGCCGCCGTCGCCGCCGCCGTGGTCTCGAGCGCCGCGCGCACCGACGCGGGCGAGAACGCGCGCGACGCGCTCGCTAGACGGCGCGCGTTCGCCCGCATGGCGTGCGTCGACGCGCACAGAGGACCCACTCGCGAGTCGAAGAGTGAGGCCAGAAGCAACTAGGCGTCAGAAGATGACGCGCAGCGCTGCGCACGCAGCCGCGAGCGCGTCGACACCGGACGTGGCGCGCGCGGATGACGCGCCGCTGTCGCACACGTCGCGCATCGCGCGCGAATGGCTCGCCGCGGGCGTCGGATGCGCGCTCGCGGATACGTTGTTCAACCCACTGGAGATTCTAAAAGTGCGCGCGCAGCAAACATCGCGCGCACCGAGCGCGCTCGCGGCGGAATCGTACGCCGAACGCGGGTTCGTGCGAGGATTGTTCGTTCCCGGATTGGCCGCGACGTGGATGCGCGGGTTGTCGTACACGGGGTTCCGTATTGGGTTGTACCCGAGCGTTCGGGACGAGACGCTTCGGGTCGTCGGTGGCGACGGGTTCGTCACGCGACTGTGCGCTGGAGCGTTTACGGGAGGCGTCGGGGCGTTGGTATTTAATCCGATTGACGTCATACGCGTCCGCATGCAATCGCACGAGTGCGTGTATCGATCGACATTGGGGGCTTTTAAGGAAGTGGCGCGAGAGGAGGGCGTGCGAAGAGGCTTGTGGCGCGGTGCCGGGGCGTGTGTGGCGCGAGCGATGACGCTCAGTGGCTCCCAACTCGCGACGTATGATTTTAGCAAGCGTTGGTTGCTCCAGCGCGGGGTGTTCAGTGAAGACGCGCCGCCGTTACACTTTACCTCGTCATTTTTAAGCGGCTGCGTGGCGCAGACTGTGACGCAGCCGGTAGACACGCTCAAGACGCTCGTCATGTCCAAACCAAGCGGTGACGATCGTGGGGCGATCGCCATAGCGATTGAAATCATCAAAAAGCGTGGTGTGCAAGGTTTATATCGCGGATACTGGGCCGCCACGGCACGGCAAGGCCCGGTGATGGTGATTCAAATGCCGCTCGTCGAAGCGTTGCGCCGCCACGTCTTCGGATTGGAATATTTCTAGTCATCGCATGAGCGACGCGCCAGCCAGGGGCGTGGCACATGCATGCTCGCGATAGCCATAGTCATATATATCATGCAGGTTTTTAATACCACAAACGTAGGAGTAGCGCCTTAAAGACACAGTCATCACGCAAAGTTTTGTCGTCCGCCACGCCAAAATAATCCAAAATGCCCAAAATCCCTCACACCGTCGCGCGTCATGCGAACTTGCGCACCATCCGCCGCATCGTGCGCTCCGAGTGTGCGTGTTCGACGCGCGCGCACCGCGCCACGCGTCGCGCGCGCCGCCGTTCGCGCAAAGGCGGCGGATAAAGACCCGTCCCGGGACACGTCAACCTCTGAGCGCCAATTAGATGCTGAAAAACCGATAGATTTCTCCGTCGACGTCGCCGCCGAGTTCAAGCGAGGCGTGGAGTTTGGCAATGATGAGATTAAACCTCGCTTCACCCGTCGCGCGGTCGAGCACGACCGTGGATTACCGATTGCAGACGCCTTGGTGGCGACATCCGCGCAAGTGCTCGTCGCGCTCATCGCCTTGGCCGCGCATAGCCGGCCGAGTTGGCTCATCGCCGCGCCCTGGGTGCCGCGGTGGAGAAATTTACCGTATTTAATCCCTGCTGTCGCGCATGGATCAAAGATGGCCTCTGTATGGGTCGTTGGCGCGTTGGCTGGGAAAGCGTACGAACGCGCGGCGTTTGACGGCTCGTTGCGCGAAGCCGTCAAGCGCACCGCGGTGTCGGGGTGCTTCGCGATTGGGTTGTTAATTATAATAACTCAAGTCGAAGTGGCAGGTAAATTCGCAGAGTTAGATTTAGGGGACCCAGTGCTCGGATCATCGCCGCAAGGAGACCTGATATTAAACGGCGCGGTGTCAGAGTTGCTCGTCGACTGCGTCTCAGAGGCGGTGGCGTTGATGTCTTGGCGCATCATACGTTGGAACACGAGTCCAACAGATTTAGATTCGCTAAACAAGTAGTTTGGCTATCGATAAATTATTGTTTTAGCGCGCTGCTGCTGCCACTTTTCGAAGGTTATTTCTTATTATTTCAATTCGTGTTGTATTATTATTTTTGTTTTCGTGAGAGCTCTACTCATTCATTCCACGCGTCGTCGGTGTTCTCGTCGTCTTTATCGGCTTCCGAGGCGGCTTGAAGCGCGCGCAAATGCGGAGGCACAAACTTCGATTTGCTTGGCGGTGGTCTGTCGGCGGCCGCTTGCGGATTCGATACCGCACTGACTTCTTTCATGAACGCATTGTCCATCATAATTTTCCCCGGCGGTTTCGGCGGGCTCACTGGCGCAGCCTCGGGTTCCGGTTCTGGCTCGGCGTTTTTGCTATTCTTTCGCGCCGCCTTGCGCTTTTCGGTGAGCAAGTTACCGCCGCTGAACTCGTCGCGTAATTTTGCCTTGTAATCGTCGAATGATCCATTAAACACGGACACCGTACCAGGTTTTGGTGGGTTACTCTTCATGTCACCCTTGGTGACAATCCAAATTTCATCAACCACAAGGGAGATTAAACGCTCATCGTGAGAGACCAAAACAACACCGCCTTCAAAGTTATTCAGCGCCATTGCGAGAGACTCTATGGTTTCCAAGTCCAAGTGGTTCGTCGGCTCATCCAAAAGTAAAATGTGCGGTTGCTTCCAAGCTAATTCAGCAAACGCGAGACGAGACTTTTGACCACCCGACAAGACGCGAATCGGCTTTGTGGCGAGCTCTCCAGATAAACCAAAACGTCCCAAGTATGCTCGAGCGGTTTCGAGTGGCATTTCAGCATCAAGCTTTTTCATGTGTGTCACGCAATCTTGCTCCAAATCCATGGTTTCTAAGTGATGCTGGGAGAAACGAGCGAGGCGAAGCTTGGTGTGGCGGTTAATCCATCCCTCGGTGGGCAGGATATCACCTTCCAACAACTTCAAAAACGTCGATTTACCAGCCCCATTGGGACCTACGATAGCGACTCTACTATCCATGTCCAAGCCAAAATCTAAGCCCTCGTACAACGTCTGGTATCCTTCGTAGCCAAAGGACACGTTCATGACGGAAATGCACGGCGGCGGTAGAGGCGGCGCCGAAGGAAAGTTGATGCGCAAGTATGGATCGTCATAATCCACATCGACGCGCTCAGTTTGGAGTTTCTCGAGCATTTTCATGCGACATTGTGCCTGACGCACCATCTTTTTGTGTCCTTGTCCAAATCTTTGAATAAACTGCTTGAGCGAAGCTTCTCGCATACCTTGGTTGCGTTGCACCGCCTCTTCGTTTGCGCGATGCTCCGCGCGCACCTTGAGGAAAGTATCGTATGAACCACCGTAGTAGCGTAATTTCTTGTGATGTAAGAAAATAGTTGCAGTGGTGCAATCGTTCAAGAAACCACGATCGTGAGAGACGATGAGCACAGTCTTCTCCCATTTGCGCAAAAACTCTTCGAGCCACGTCAAAGCGTGGACGTCGAGGTGGTTTGTCGGCTCATCAAGAAGCAACAAATCAGGCGTCATGAATAACGCCGATGCGAGAGCGATACGCATACGCCAACCACCAGAGAAATCTTTGGTTGGTTTGAGTTGCTCTTCTGGGTCAAAACCGAGACCGCCTAAAATTTGACCCGCGCGCGCGTACGCCGAGTCCGCATCAATTTCATCCAGGCGTTCATACACTTCATTCAAATCAACCCCATCGATGACGTCAAGCTCTTCATCCAACATGCGCTGTTCCATTTCGAGTAGATACAAACGCTCTTGATCTGTCTCGACCACGGTTTGGATCGCAGATCGTTCGTCAGGTTGCGCTTCTTGCTCGACGTGAATGATGTGCAGAAACTCAGGCATTTTAATGGTGCGCTCAGAAATTGCGCGCAACAACGTCGATTTCCCGCATCCATTGCGTCCGACTAAACCATACTTTGTTCCAAAAACGAGCTTGAGCATACCATCTTGAATCAACTCATCGCGTCCACCATAAAGCTGAATGCCAGCGATGTGAATATCCATGTTGCAGTTGGCGCGCCGGTTCGCATCTGGACCGCTTCGAATATGAAAACCCAAATCCTCTCCATTCAAACGTCCACCATTCGCCGCAATTCGAGCTTCACGCATCGCTTCCTCTCTCGCCTCTTTCTTCTTCCTCGCCGCTTCTTCTTGCTCTTGCTTCACGCTCAACATCTTACGTTGTTTCGATTTCCCGCGCTTCACCACGTCATCCGGAAGCGTCTCCCCGTTCGCCACGCGTACTCCATTCTCCCTCGCACGCTTCACGCGCGCCAACATCACCCTATACTGTTTCACGCACTCCATCGCCGTTCGTCCATCAACGTACGCCGCGATCGCTTCCCATCGATCCGCATCACTCGTCCCTTCTTCTCGGTTCACGCCTCGCGCCCGCAACCCCTCGATGAGCTGTAAATCCTCCTCCTCGCTCCACCCATCATGCGTCACCGCCGTCCTCAGCCGCACCTCAGCCGCGGTATCATCCGAACGCACCGACGTCGCCGCATCGTCATCCGCCTTACTTTCGCCCTTGGCGGCGTCGCGCGCCGCGCGTTTCGCCGCGAGCGCAGCCTTCTTTTGCTCCTTTTCCAGCCGCTTCGCCTCCGCCTGCTCCGCCTTTTCCCGCTCCTTTCGCGTGGACATGGCGCGAGAGCGACGGCGCGATCGATCGTCGTCGTCGTCGATGGATCGCTCGAGGGCACGACCGCGCGTCTCGCGTCGTCGTCGTCGTCGCGCGTCGCGCACTGACGAATGATGACGACGCGGCGTTCGAAATCGAAAACACATCACACCATGCCGCGCGGCGTGCGAGGCGTCGTGCTCGCGCCGACGCGCGCATTCATCGACGCTGACGTCGACGCGAACGCGCGCGATGGTGTGATTGCGCGCGCCGCGCGCGCAGCGATGGCGATGGACGACGACGCGACGATGATGAAGATGACGATGATGATGAGTGGCGACCGCGAGCGGGACATTCGCGCGAGCGTCGCGCGCGCGGCGCCCGATGCCACCGACGCCGCGCACAGCGCGCAGCATGCATCATTCGAAGACGCGCGCGAAGGCGCCATCGCGTCCGTGCGCGCGGCGACGGGCGCTGACCGCGCGCTCGCGGCGTTGGCGGTGAGCGCGCTCGACGCCGACGCGGAACCAGAGCGTCGAAACGCCCTCGCGCGCGGCGCCATGACGCTGCGAGTGATGGGATTTAGCGATGACGCACTCGTCATCGGCGCGTTATTGGCGTGTGATGTCGACGTCGAGCGCGCGGCGATCTTGGCATCCATGTAGAAGAAGTTGTAACTGTATGAGTACGCGCGTTGATTTACCAAAAGCAACCCTCACACCGCGACGCGTCGTCGACGACGGGTGGCGCGCGCGAACGCGCATTTGATGTGTGACGCCTAGCCTCGCGCGACGCGACGACGGGCGGCATGCCGCGCACGGACACGACGGAGGGGAAGTTCAAGTCAAAGACGGCGCTCGGCGATGCTCGAGCGCGAATTATTCACGACGCACGCGATGCACGGCTCGAACGCGCGCGCGTGAGAGCGCTCACGGCGGCAGTGTGTGTGTGTCAGCGTCTGCGTCGTCGTGGAGTGGCGAAACGAGACGCCGGGCGGCGCGCGGTGGAGGAATTTGATGGGAAATTTGGGGCGGTGTCGGTCGAGGCGTTGCCGAGCGACGACGACGTGTGCGACGTCATGATCCCTATTCTACTCTCACATGGCGATGATATTGGTACAGAGAGACTGTTTAGAGCTCTGGCGATTGTTTTGACGCGCGTGGATGCGGTCGTGGAGCGATGTGCGCCGGGAGTTGTCGCGCTCTCGGCGACGTTGGCGGTGAAAACGTGTGGTGACGCGCGAGTTCGGAAGGATTTACCGTCGCTGGCAATGTGTGGGGTAAAACTTGCGTGCGCATTGTGCGAACGTGTTGATTGGCTTTCGCTCGATGCGCGCGTGCATCGTGCGGCGTGTGAGGCGCTGACGGAAATTGTGTCGGATGTCAAATTTGCGCATCGAGCGGCGGCGACGCAAGCGCTCACGCCGCTCGTCGTGTCTCGGCGATTCGAGGATGAAATTGGAGATGACGACGCGGCATTTGATGTTTTTGCCGTCAGACTAATGCGCGTGCCGGACATTAGCCGCACGCTCCCGGCGAAAGCGCTACAAGTTCTGGAACAACCACAGGCGTTGAGACGCGTGCTGCGCGCCTCCTTGGAAGCATTCGACTCAAAAGAAAATGTCATCGCACACGCGTTGAACACAATTGAGAATGCTGTGACTTTGCTATATGGTCACTGTCAGAAATGTATCAAAAGTCGTGAGTCGAGTGACAACGCGCACACGGTGCTACTGATTGCCGATTTATGCGCCGCCGCCTCACGTAAGCGTGAGACGCAAAGAGACGTATCGGCAGGGGTTCGCGATAAAGCACGCACGTGGACTGGAGTCTTAAACGAGCCATCGTTCGTGCTTGGGTTGATTGGAGAACGTCAAACTGATTCGAGCAAGTGGTACGTGTGCTCACCAACGAATGCTGGTATTTTGGCAAAGGCGTACGACGCGATTCTTGAAAGTGCGCAAGAGCCATCGTTTCTTTCGCGTGTTTTCTCAACAGATTCCAGCATGTCCATATACTCTGTGTGCGCATTTACACCTGGGTTTTTAAATGCACTATGGAAGTATTTAGGCCAGCAGTTGTCCATCGCGACGGCATTGACGTTGTCTGATGTTGAACGGCCTGACATGTGCATAGCCAAGGCATTTCTGCACGGTGCAGAGCAAGCTCAAGCCGACGTGCTCAACTGCTTTAGATTCTTCTGCGCAACTTATGCGCATGCTTTAGTAGTACTTCGTGACGCTCAATTCTTTGATGAGCAAACGTTGTTCTCTTTGGATGAACAACGTGCGATTGTTGTTGCCGTGAACACTTTAGTCGTGCGCTCGCATACGACTCACAAATCAGGCTTTGCAGATGATTGGACAAAGAGTCTCGTGAAGTCTGCGAGTATTTTGTTGCGCTCGCTCGTAACGAGAGACTCGAGACGGGCATTCTGCTCATCAATCGTGTGGACGGCACCGAATTCCGAACAAAATGCACTGATTCCTGAAGTTGTGGCAGCGCGTTTTCAGCAAAGCGACGCCGGCGACGCCGGCTTACTACAAGATGCGCCGAGCAGTCTGACGTTTACCACGCGAGTGAAAATTTTTCGAGAACTCATCGTCCAGGATCGCGACAGGGCTAAATTTCGTCCACAAGCGGGAGGTATTGACGCCGGTCACAACGACATTTATGCTAGACCAGTGGCTGAAATCCTGATTCGCCGCGAAAGCGTCCTCGAAGATGCTTTGGCGACGATTCTACCCCTGGGTTCCAAAGCGCGAGGGCGAATGCTAGTCAAATACGTCAATATAGCGGGTGAAGAAGAAGCAGGCATTGATGCTGGAGGGTTGTTCAAGGAATTGCTCAGCGAAGTCACGGAGCTAGGCCTCGATCCAAATCGTGGGCTTTTTGAGACGAATGGGACGAGTGGTATTTTTCCAAGCCCTCGAGCGAGCGATACGCAAGAGTCACTACTTCTGTTAGAACTGATGGGCATGATGGTCGGTAAGGCGCTGTATGAAGGTATTTTGCAAGATATCAATCTCGCGCCATTCTTTGCGGCTAAAATATTGGGCGTTCCTCGAACGATTGATGACATTGCAAGCCTTGATGAAGAGCTACATCGAGGATGCGTGCAAGTTCTCGAATACGACGGTAACGTCGCTGACCTTTGTCTTGATTTTACTGTCAGTGAAGAAGTTTACGGCCAGATTGTCAGCAAAGAACTCATTCGTGATGGCGAAAATATTGAGGTGAACAACGAAAACAGGCGCGTATACGTCCACGCACTTGCGGATTATTATTTGAATCGACGACTCGCTGTGCCTATGCGAGCGTTTATGACAGGGTTGACCAAAATTATTAATAAACGTTGGTTGAGTCTGTTCACGGTTAAAGAGCTTCAACTCTTGCTCAACGGCGGCGAGGCGCCAATTGACGTCGATGACTGGGAAAAGCACACGTTGTACTCTGGTGGATACACCGCTCGAAGCACCGTCGTACGTAATTTCTGGTCTACCATGCGCAAGTTCTCTCCATCACAGCGACGAGACGTGCTAAAGTTTGTCACATCTAGTCCCCGACCACCGCTTCAAGGCTTCAAGCACTTGAATCCACCATTCGTGATTCATAAAGTCAACTGTGCAGCGTCGCCATTCGCGTACTTTGGTGCCGCCGACGTCTCGCGATTGCCATCCGCATCCACGTGCTTCAACATGCTAAAGCTTCCAAACTATCGTCGACTAGCGACTTTGGAAAAGTCTGTCAAATACGCCGTTGAATCTCGCGCGGGTTTTGAACTCAGTTAATTCTTTGTACCACCGCTTGTAACATCACCAAAAGCTAAACGCATAGGCTCACCACAGTTTCACGCGCACAACCACGACGTCGGACGCACACCATGCCCCGTCGAGGTAAGGGTAAACCTAAGTACGATGGTCCGATGCTTCCACGCGTGCTCCGCGATGAGCTCGACGGATTCGACGACGGTGGAACCGGTCGAACGCGCGATGACGTGAAAAAGCGCAACAAAGGCTCGAGCGTGATGGACAGAAAGCAACGGCGCGCCGCGGAAAAAGCTGCCAAGGCGAGCAAGCGACAAGCTAGTGCGCAGTGGAAGGCTGATGCTGCGTCTCGGCGCCGAATGCGGGGGCGTGACGGCGCAGACGACGATGCTGGGGCGGGTGATGGCGCGGGAATGCGTGGCGGCTGTGAAGGTCGAGACGCCGACAAAGGTGGCGCTCGCGACGATGTGAGCGCAAGAAACAAGCGCGCGGCAACGGTGCCGGCAAAAGACACAGATGTTCGCAAAAAATCCAAGGTTTCGCCAGCAAGCGCAACCAAGGCGGTGAAAGATGAGACTAAGGAGAGCAAGAAGCCGACGATGCGAGCGTCAATGTTGGAAGAGTATAAACGCGACGAACTCGCGGCAAAGAGGTTGGAGAAGAAACTGAAGGGACGTAAGGGTCCAGATGATGGTTTGGATTCATTATTTGAAGGTTTACCGGACATGGATTTCTTAGATAAGGAGTATGGTGATGAAAGCGAAGAGGACCAGAGCGATGAAGAAGAAGAGAGTGATGAAGAAGGAGAGAGCCAGTCTGAATCAGAAGACGAGGAAGATGACGAGGAAGACGATGACGACGACGATGACGACGAGGAAGACGATGAAGGAGAGGATGGTGAAAACCCTGAGCCAACTAGTGCAGAGCCCGAGCCCACAGTGAGTACTGGGAAGTATATTCCTCCCGCACAACGGGCGGCGATGGCAGCGGCGGCGGGCAAGACGCCTGGATTTGAGCAGTGTGTGCGACAAATCAGAGGTTTGATGAATAGAATGGGTGAATCTAACGTCCCAGGGATCGTAAATGACGTAGCGGATTTAGCGCAAAAGTTTCCGAGACTCGAAGTGTGTGACGCAGCGACGAAAGAAATAATGACGGCGCTCACAGAGGGACCGCGCGCGAGCGACCAGTACACCTCTGCGATTGCGGCGTTTATCGCAGGCATCTCGGCTTCCATAGGTCCGGAAGCTGGCGCACGATTTGGTTCAAAACTTTGCGTGAAATTAGAAGAAGAGCAGGTTAACTCTAGAGCACGCTCAGCGAGTAATATCGTCAACGTTCTCGCTCGATTGTACACGTGCGGTTTGATGCCGTCGGCGTGCTGCTATGGGTTCTTAGTGACGCTCTCAAAAAGCCTTACCGAGCTTGACTCGACGCTCATGTTAACACTCTTGCGCGTTGCTGGAACTCGCTTGCGATCTGAAGATCCAGTTGGCATGAAAGAGTTCATCATCGCTCTTCAGGCGCGTGTGGCGGAGTTGCAGAAAGTTGCCGGTGAAGGCGAGGATGGTGGACAATTATCCAAGCGTGCTCGCTTGATGTTAGAAATGGTTATTGACTTGAAGAACAACAGAAAGCGCACCGACAGCTCAGCGGATATCGGTAAGGACCAGTGGGGTTTTCCTATGCCTCTCAATAAGTGGTTGAAAGGTACGAGTGTTGGTGAGGCCACAGTCGCGCTGCGAGCGCTGACGTATGAAAAGCTCATCGCGACAGATAAGCAAAAGGGTCAATGGTGGTTGCCTGACGCCGCGGGCACCGCAGAGTGGTTTGCCGCGCGCGCCGCACAAGGTGCAATTGCAGAACAAGCGGGAAAGACTCGTGAAGGTGGTGAATTACTCCAGCTCGCAAAGAGCATGCGGATGAATACCGAGACACGCCGCGCCATTTTCTGCGTCGTTATGGGCGCGGATGATTACGCCGACGCCCTTGAACGTCTACTTCGCCTACCGTTGGCAGACAAACAAGATCGCGAGATACCGCGAGTACTACTCGAGTGTTGTCTTCAAGAAAAAGCGTACAATCCGTACTACGAAGTCCTCGCCACCAAGCTCACCGAACGTCAACGCTCGCATCGCTTGACGTTTCAACTATGCATTTGGGACCAGCTCAAAGAGATTGATGATCCATCAACGTCGGTGCGGCGGATTTCCAACATGGCTCGCTTCTTGGCTGGGTTACTTCTCGCTGGGGCACTCCCCCCGACGGCGCTCAAGGCACTGGAGTTTGGCATGGACGTCCCAGCTCGTGTCGCGCTCCATCACAAGCTTCTCCTCCAAGCCATCTTGGACGACCGCTCACGAACATCCACCGCCGACGCACTGTTCCAGAAAATCGCCACCAGCGGCGAACTCGCCGGTGCCAAAGCCGGATTCTTGCGTTTTCTAAAGAATCCGCAATCGCTCGCCGCGGCTGGGGCGTCATCCGACAAGATGTCAATCAAGCGGCTCGTCTCCCGCGCGGCGGCGGCTAGAAACTTCCTCCTCGCCGGCGGTGCATGAAACCAATATCTACATAGCCACACATTAGCTCTTAGCATCAGTCATACAATTCAACGCACGACTGACACGAAGTATGCGCCATTTGGCCGCATGAACTCGATACGAATGCGAAAATTAAACGCGCGCGACGCTCGAGCGCTCGCGTTGACGACATAACCCTTCACCTAAGAAGTAGAAGTATGCGCCATTCCGCGTCGCACACGATGCTCACGCACGCCCGGACGTGCGCGGGGAAACAACTCACGCGCGCACTCGCGCGCGCGTCGTCATCGCACGCGATATACGACGCGTCGAGCGAGCGAACGAGACGTGAGGAATGCCTCGGTGGCGCGATCGGCGTCGGCGGCGCACACGCGAGAGGTTTACCGACGACGCGTAGCGCGTCGACGCGCGCACACGCGCACGATGCGTTGTGCAGTGGTGATGCGTTCGCACGCGCTCGCGGACGTGGCGTCTCCGCGCGTGGGTTCGCGTCGGCAACGACTGGGGAGGAGGGCGCGAGCGCAGCGGAGACGACGGCGGAGACTTTGTCAGAGAATAGCGACGGCGAGACGACGACGACGTCGAGTGGAGAAGACGCGCAAGGATGGACGTTTGGGATTAAAAATCAAAGACGTCCGACTAGACGCGATAAGGGGTCGTATGAGGGATTTCTAACGGAGATTGATTCCTATCCCAACCAAGACGACGAGATACGGGACGTGTACAACGCCCGCGAATGGGTGGAAACGAGCATAGAAGAGAGTATGAAGGAGACAGAAGAGTTAATTGATCAAATGTTAGACGGTTTAAAAAGTGGTAATCACTTGATGGAGAAGTATGGGGATTTGATGCCGAGTGACCGCGCGGAGGAGGGCGACCCTGACGCCGTGTTGACGTGGACGAGCGAGTTTGTGCTCGAACCCGGGGAGAAGCAGGAGCATCCGTTGAATTGGAAGGTGTCGGTGACGGTGAAGATGACAGATTTACAGCGTGTCACGGGATTGAGTGATGATGCGATCGAATACATCAAGTTATTGGTGAATAAACGATACGACGGCAAGCAAGACACGCTTCGCATTGTGTGTCGCAGAAATAACAATCGCGAACACAACCGACAGTGGTGCTTAAAGGTGCTGTACGACTTGATTCAAGAAGGTAACCGAGAGTACCCGAGCGATTCTTACACGTTCAACGGCACGCTCGATTAGATCGATCGCTAGAGAGGAAGAAAGAAGAAGACTGTGAAACGCCGTCTTCATCGTCGTCGTGTTATTTGAAAAAATGTCTTGTTTATTTATTTCACATGCTTTTTTGCTCTAAAAATAAAAACGCGCGCACGTCGTGAACGGCACATCATTCGTAGTTTTCCAGCTCTTGAACCTCTCTTGGAAAGGAGTGGATTAATGACCGCCTTCCTTGCCGGTTTTGCTCTTCACGACGCCGTAAAGGCCAGCGCCGAGCACGGCGATGGCGGAACCGACGGCGGTCTGCATCGAGATTTGGTTACCGAGCGCCAAGATGGAGAAACCAATCACGAAAACTCGCTTCCCGACGTTACCGACGGCGTGCGTCACCGGAGCGACCTTGCCGAGTGCTTGATACGCAACTTGGTTGTACATGTGGTAATAGAAACCGACGAGAGCGAGAGCGGAGAGGAACTCGGTTTTGCCCTTGAGCGCGATAGCCTTGGAGATACCCGCAGACAAGGTGGCGCCTTCAAAGTAAAAGGCGAACGGTAAACAGAACAACAACGCCACGATGGTGACCCAGTTGTAAAGGTTGAGCGGACTCATCTTGGCCATCAACTTTTTGCTAAAAATTGCCCGCGCCGAAAACGCGACGTTGGAGCTCATCGCGGTTAAGAAACCCAACCACGTGAAGGAAAGCTCAGTGGCGGACGCGATGGCGACACCAGCCATGATGGGGAGAAGGGAAAGGTACACCGGGAGCGGGTACACGGTACCAGTCACCATATAAGACCCGATAGATGTGAACACCGGTTCCAAAGTCTTGACGGTGTGCGTAAACGACACCGCCACGGCGGCAAAGGACACATTCGTCAAGCAGTGACCAAACGCGTGCAAGAACGCCGGCAAAGACAACGCCTTGAGGAAATCCTTATCAGGTTGTTCATATTCAACGAGCTTGGAACCCCAGAAGAACGCCATGACAAACAAGCCAACAATCAAGTGCACGCACGACACGAACCACGGGTACGGAAAGTAGTTGTAAATTTGCTTGTTCAAAATGTTAAACTGCACATTCAAAAAGTACCACGCCGCGAAATAAAACACCGTCTCGGCGGCGGGAAACTTTTCCTTGATCGTCTCAATGGGATTACTACGCACGCACGCACACACGCACACACACCGTCAGTCGCGCGACGTCTCGGACGCGAGGAAAACCTAGAAAACACCCGATCGCATCATCCCATCGATCGCCACGCACGCCCCCCCCCCTCGCCCGCGCGACCGCTCTCGCGCTCTCGCGACGCCCCACCGCGCGATCGCGCCACGCACACACCCACACCCACACGCGCGCGCGCGATGCGCTCACGCGAGACACGACACGCGCGCCTCACGACTCCACGCGCACGCACGCCTCGCGCATTCACGCACCTCGACGCCTTGGCGACGACGCCAACGCGCTTCGCCTCGCGCACCGCCGCGCGCATCACCCCGGGTGACGACGACGCCGTCGTCGTATTTTTCATCATCATCGCGCTCGGTGTCGTCGTCGTCGTCGTCGCGAACGCCGCCCGCGCACGCGTCGTCGCCCGCGCGCGCGAGACCGCGCGAGCCCGCGACGGGACCGACGATGCGCGCATCGTCGTCGTCGTCGTCACCGGCGTCATCGTCATCGTCATCATGATGCCGTACGCGTACAATTAAAAAACGTATATATATATATACGCGCGCGCGTCGCACGCGGCGTTCGTCGTGGAATGCCGACGCGCGAATGCGAACCGAACGCGTCGTCGTCGATGGGCCCTCGCAAAAGCGTGACTCGACAACGGTCTGTGTGTACCTACCATCCATGGATGTGTGTGTACCCCCGTCTCCGTATTTTTTTCATAGCGCGCGCGCGCTCGCGTAGTGTGCGCGACAACGCCCCATGAGACGCGCGCGTGACCGCGTGACCGCGTGACCGCGTCTGGGGGGAGGGCCGGCCCATATGGGGGAATGCATACTGGTATATACTGGTATAACGGCACCCAAACGCTTTTGTGCGTCGGTCGGCAGACCGCGGCGTCGTCGTCGTCGTCGTCGTCGTCGTCGTCGTCGCCCGTGGGCGCTGGAGGACATGCCGTCGTCGTCGGTGTCGTCGACGCGCGCGGTGGTGCGTGGCGCGGGCGTGCGTGGCGGGTCACCGCGACGTCGTGTCGGTTTCGGTCGTCGTCGTGTGCGTGACGTGGCGACGATGACGATGATGGCTGGCGCGCGCGGGCGAGGGGCGTGCGTGGGCGCGCGCGCGACCGAGACGTCGTCGTCGTCGTCCAAGGCGTCGTCGTCGCGGAGAAAGTATGTGAATTTTACTGGGTTTCCGTTCCCACTCACGCCGGTACTGTCGCGACGCACGACGCGAACGACGTTGATTGAGCGCGTGGCGTGGTCGTTTGAGCAAGAGCAAGGCATCGGGTTCGGGTTGGGGGTGACGACGAATGTTCGGATGACGGTGATTCGCCTGAACGATGGGTCTTTGTGGGTGCATGACCCGATTGCGCCGACGGAGGAGTGCGTGGAGTTGTTGCGCGAGCTCGGGGGTGAGGTGAAGTACGCGGTGCTATCGACGACGATGTACGAGCACAAGATTTTCGCGGCGCCGTTTCAGCGCGCGTTCAAGTCGTGCGCGCTTTGGGTCGCTCCGGGACAGTTTTCTTTTCCCCTCGATTTGCCCAATCAATTTTTCGGCATCTTTCCGAGTGGTACGCTCGGTGACGCGCGTAATCCTCCGCCGTGGGAAGACGAGATTGAATCCGAGCTTTTGTCGTTGCCCGCGCTCGGGTACGGATTTTATCGCTACAACGAGTGCGCGTTTTTTCATAAAGCGTCCAAGTCTGTGCTCATCACCGATGCCGCGGTGTATGTTGGAGACACCGCGCCTGAGATAATTGAAGAACGCGACTTGGAGTCGCTCGGCAGCGATGAGTGCTTGACGATAAAATTGTTAAAGTTTGGCAACTATCGTGGCGGGCGAAACATCGCGTCGCCTCAAATCCCGGCGTCTGAACGCCAGGCGCGCATAGCAAACGGTTGGCAGCGCATGGCGTTATTTAGTTTGTTTATCGCTCCCGATGCGAAGAATATTTTAAATCCCGGGACGTCGTTTCAAGGCTTGGCGAATAAATTTATCGTTTCACCCATCGTGTTTTTAGTGGTGTTTCAATTTTATCGCGCAGAAGTCGCCGCGTGGGCGCGCAAGGTGAGTGAATGGGACCCCGAACGCGTGATTGCTTCGCACTTCCCAGTTCCAGAGTCTGCGTCTGGGAAGGATTTCTTAGCCGCGTTCAAGTGGGCTGAAACTCCCGACGGCGTTCCCGCTGAATACGTCGACGCCAAGAACGATTTGGCATCGTTAAACTTGGTGGTGAGGATTTTAGGCGCCATCAAGGCCGTGCCAAAGCAGGAAAAACAAATATAGTAGCATAGTTACAAAGATTGCGCATCGCCTCTAGATAGCAATAGCAACAGTAATAATCAATTAATTCGCCGAGCCTTCAGTCCCAAGACTCGTCGTCGTCGTCGTCGATAGATGTAGCCGTCAGCGCGCCGTGATTCTTGTTCCACTCTTCGTGGAATTCTACATCCGCGCGCGTGACGGATGGTCGAACTTGCTTGGCTGCGCGTCGAATGTCCGCCAAAACAATCGGTCGCAGCGTGCTTGGTGAAACTGGCCCTGGAATGTCCTTGGTTTTCTGAAACGTCTCACGCACCGGTGCTCGAGCAGCTTCTTGAATAAGGTGCTTCATGTCCGAACCCGAGTAGCCGTCCGTTTTCTCGCAAATCATATCCAAGTCATTATCGGAGAGATTGTGTGCCACACCCTTGCCAGCGCTCAGCGTTCGAAGAATCATATCGCGTCGAGCGGCGGCGCAAGGAAGTGGAATGTACAATTGCTTGGGCATGCGCCGACGCGCACCATCGTCCAATTCTTGCGGTCGATTCGTGGCACCAATCAGTAATAATCTATCGTTTTCGCCGCCTCCCAAGCCATCCATTTGGACAAGAAACTCAGTCTTCATACGACGAGAGCTTTCGTGCTCGCCGTCTGATTTACGCGCCGACAAGAGCGAGTCAATTTCGTCGACGAAAATGACCGCAGGCGCCAAGTGACGCGCAACGGCGAACAACGCTCGAACCATTTTTTCACCCTCGCCAATCCATTTACTCGTTAAGCTCGACGCAGAGATTGAGAAAAACGTCGCGCCGCACTGACTCGCCACCGCTCGACCAATCAACGTCTTCCCCGTACCGGGCGGTCCAAATAAAAGCAAGCCCTTGGGTACGGCACGAGCGCCGACGAATAATTCCGGATTCATCATAGGCCATACTGCGAGCTCTTGCACCGCACCTTTGGCGTGCTCCAAACCTGCAATGCTATCCCAATCTACGCTCTCGTGCTTGTCCAGAATTTCACTCACCACGCGCTCAACGATGTCCCTGTCAAGCTTTAAAATGTCCTCCGCAATCGGCTCACCGTTCGGAGATAACTTTTGCATCACTTGTTCGCTAAAGGGTTGATCATCGGATTCTCCTCCACTATGTCCGGGCTTGACACGCTGCCCGTTTCCACCGCCGCCGTTACCCCCACCGCCGCCGCCGTATGGAGGAACGAATCCCGTGCCCCCACCACGCCCGCCGCGTCCGTACGTGCGCGTAGGATTCGATTCCTTTGCGGCGCGGTATTGCGCATGCGTCGGTGGTAACCCTTTCGCAGCTTGCTCTAAATCTAACCGTTCGCCTGCGCTCATGAAACGCGCGGGTGCCTGCTTTGGTACGTCTCCCTCCGCATCCGCCGACCATCTCGACGCAGGTCCCCTCTTACCTTTGGGTGATCGCCCACTCTGCGCCTTCTTCGCTTCGTCTCGCTTTCCTTTCACATCACGCACAACACCAGGGGCATGAAACGGCTTCATCACCCCCGCTTGTTTTGCCGGTTGCGGCATGTACACGTTTAAATCCACGTTGAGCTCGTCTAAAATTTCCAAATCATCCTCCGCGTCATCTTCCAGCGGCGCCGGTGCTTGCCCCCAATCGTGTTTCGATCTCTTCTTTAATGTGTCATCTACGGCTTGGAAATCCCTCGGTCGTGCTGTATCAACCTTTGCCGTCGTCGTCGTCGTCGTCGTCGTCGTCGTCGTCCCGACAGCTGTCGACGCCGCGCGCGTTCCCCCATCGACATCTTTCACCCCGACACTCGTCTCAACCTTCATCGAATCACTCGCACGCATCGCCGCCCGTACGTCATTCAATTGCTTATCAATCGCACCGATCGGTACCGCCATCACCGCCGCATCCTCGGCCGATCGCGCGCTTTCCTTGGAGAGAATCTCGCGCTGTTCAAACAACAGCTCGAGCGCGCGTTGATGATTATTCGCCGCCCGTGCGCGCTTGATATCCGCCTTGAGCGACGCAATGCGCGCGTAGAGCGCGGCAGCGTTCGCGTCCATGGCTCCGATGCGCCTCAGGCTACGGCGCGGACGTTTGCGGACGTTCGCGCGCGGGGGTGTGACGGTCTCGGAGGATGCGAACGCGAACGCGAACGCGAACGCGAACGCGAACGCGCGACTGATGGATGGATGATGATTATGATTTTGTTTTGTCTTACACGACGATGAGGGCGATGATGCGCTATGAATGATTATGATTTCGTCGGCGTGTCGGCATAGGTGCGTAAATCGTCTCGCCGAGCGTCGGCATCGAGAGACATTTTCAGCTCGGTGGTTTCAAACATGTCGCACGGACGACACAAATCGCCGATGGCGCCGTCGACGATTAATTGCGCGTCAAGGCTGGCAAAATGGGTGAAAGTGGCGGTAAGATGCTTGACGGCGTGATCGATGTCGTCTACGCCGCACATTTCGCGAATGGAGTGCATGGAGAGCTGGGCAGCGCCGACGTCGACGGTGCGAATGCCGGTGCGCGTGGAGAAGATTGGACCAATCGTGGAGCCGCAGCCAGTGTCGCTGCGAACGACGAATTCTTGCACAGGCACGCCTGCGCGTTCGCCGAGTTCGCGGAACATGAATGCTGTGATGGCATCCGTGGCGTAGCGCTGATTGGCGTTATGCTTGATGACTAAACCGCCGTGCATCTTGGGCGCGTGTCCGGGTTCGTGACGGTCGGCGTAGTTTGGATGCAACGCGTGCGCCATGTCTGAAGATACACAAAACGACGCACGACGCGTGCGCTCGTCCAAGCCCTCAATCGTGTTTTGAGGATTCAGTGCTGCAGTGATTCGTCGAACGGAATCTGTGGTCATCGCACCTGCGGCTCCGCTTGAAGACTCGCTGCCGACTTCTTCGTGGTCAAAGTGCATAATCATGCGAATACCAGACGCGTCCTTCAACGCCTCATCCGTGGTCGTCTCAATTAACGCGCGAAGCGACGTGTAGCAACTCACCAGATTATCCAACCGACCGCTAAAGATGAATTCGTTCTGTGCACCGCCAATCGCGCTCGGTTGCGTATCGCAGAGCTGTAAATCAAAGTCAACGATTTCATCCGGCTCGCACCCGAGCTCGTCGGCGATGAGCTTCAAGAATAATGGATGGTGACGTTCATTCGCCATTGACGACGGCTTATCGCCTTCACCCTCGTCCTTCGCGGTCGTCGTCGTCGCCGCCGCCGCCGCCGCCACGGGCTTTTCCAACGCCGCCTTGACGCTACTCGCTAAAATCGGCGCCATGTGCTGCTGAAAGTTCACCTTGAAACCGTCATTCACGCCCCGGTCCAAGTGAATCGCGAGCGTAGGAATTCGACACACCGCTCGGTCAACCTTGACTAATCGATGTAAAATCTCTCCCGTACTCTTTCTTTTCAACACCACTCGCCCTGCCAAGCCTAAATCCCGATCAAACCACGTGTGCCACAACCCGCCGCCGTATGGTTGCACGCGCAACCGCACCGCGCCCCCATCTTCGCACCGCGTATTCGGCTTCAACTTTGGACACGGCGAATCAGTGTGCGCACCGACGATCACGAAACCATCCCCGGCGCGATATTTCCCGCCCACCGCGAACGCCACCACCGCCGACGCGTTCCGCGTGTAAAAATACTTTCCACCTGGAACCACCAACGCGCGCCAATCATCGCGCGCCTCGTTGAGCTCCACGTACCCGTGCGCCTTGAGCGTCTCGCACGCGCGATAGGTGGCGTGATAGGGCGTCCACGACGCGTTGAGAAAGTCAATCAACCCCGGGGCCTCCATGGCGTCGCGCGCGACGACGTGTGGCGACGATTCTTCGCCGTGCCGTGTGACAACGGTTCAAAGTAAAAATCACAACCTCTCGATCGATATTCAGAGTCGATTGAGAGAAAATGTAATCGATGTTAAAAGTCGATCGATGACCACATCCCACGCTTCGACCTCGAGGGCTCGGGGAAAACCCTCGAGCCCGCGAGGTCGTCGTCAGTGTGCGACGACGACGAAGCGACGAGGCGACGCGCGCGACGATGGAGAGCATTCCGAGTAGTTTCCCTCGCGACCAGGTGCGTGATGTGTGGCGATGCGTGCGCGACGTGCGCGGCAAAGATGTGTGCGCTGACGACGATCGCTGCGCGCGCTCGATCGGCGGCTTTGTTTGAAACACTCGTGCGCGCGCGTGGTGTGCGAGGAAAAGGCGCGAATCGCGCGTGGCGCAACGTGCAGGCACTGACTCTTTGCGTTTCTTCGTGCGTAGGATGGTTTCGTGGATTGGTCTAAGGTGAACGCCGAGGACGTGCAGTTGCCGGCGGAGGAGGTCGAACGCGCCGGGTTGAACTCGCCGGTGGAGGTGCAATTGGAAGAAGCCGAGCGCGATAGTGGATTTGCATCGGTAATTGTGGTGGATAATTTACCACGAATTCCCGATACGAAGGTGTCCAAGTTGCAAACGGTGTTGACGAAGATTTTTAGTCAGATTGGGGAGATTCGCGAGGGC
>Ga0181552_10000976_pt1 | contig 21906 bp, 19 predicted proteins | sample 011ome_18_FD_130583 | JGI IMG/M metagenome (GOLD analysis project Ga0181552, IMG submission 130583) | Coastal salt marsh microbial communities from the Groves Creek Marsh, Skidaway Island, Georgia - 011501BT metaG (megahit assembly) | ecosystem: Environmental > Aquatic > Marine > Intertidal...
ACCAATTATACCAATTGTACTATTTTTTTTTATTATTAAATTAATATTACTAAGTATTTTTTTTCCCGAACTCTCATATGCGAAATCTACATTTGATATTTTTATTTCTCTATTAAATGAAAATTTTGGGATATTTTCATTATAAGATAATATCAGTTTATCTTTTTTAATTTTGGATATTTCATTATTTAAAATACTCAATGAAGCTAAATCAAATAATAAATTCTGAAAAGCTAACAAAATTCTATTACCTGCAGGTAAAATTTTAAAAGCAGCTACTGCAAAAACACCAGAAATTGGTATAAATTCATCGAGACTTTTTTTTTCACTAATAAAGGTCAAACCTATTACCACCAAACTGATTACAGCAAGTAACTCATAAGACATTTTTGGCAACGACTTTATAAAATTTCTTAATAAGCTCAGCCTCCCATGTATAAAAACTGAATTAGAATACTCTTTAACAAAATAATTTATAGAATTTGATAATTTTATTTCTTTAATAGAAAATATTCCCTCATATAAAAACTTTAATTTTTTTGATTCAATTTTAGTTGCTTTATCTCCCCAAGAGTAAAATTTTGTTCTGGTTCCAAAATAATAAGCTAGACTTAAAAGCAAAAAAATTACAAAAATAAAAAAGGTGCTTTTAAAATCATAATATACAAGCAAGCCTACAACCCCAATAAATAAAAAAAAATCTGTAAAAATAGTAAAACAATTTTGAATTGTTGAATTAAATTTATCGACTAAAATACTGACATTTCTAATTAATATTGGAGATTGAGTTTTTGTATATTCCTCATATCCCATACTTAAATAACCTTGGTATAAAAAATTACATTTTTTAACAAGCAATCCTAACAAATATTTGAGTTGCAAATAATGAGTAATTGCAACAAAAAAAAACTTAAAAATAAAAAAAAACAAAATAAATAACAAACCAAAAACTATAATGTTTGCTTTGTCTACTTCCAAAGAAAAATAATTTTTAAAAAAAATAATTACTTCATTAACAAAATTATCTGAAATTAAAAATTTAATTGCGGGTAATACTAACGCTACACTAAATGTTTCAAGAATCGAAACAATTAATATAAAAAAAAAAATAGTAAAAAAACTTAATTTTTCAGAAAAGCTCAAAATACTAAAAACTTTTTTTAATGCATCCATAAATAAAATTTAATATTTATAATGTTTTTTAAACCAAGAAACAAAATTCTTAATTCCAATTTTATAACTAGTATTAGGTACGTAACCAATATAATTTTTTAATTTTTTTACGCTGCAGTTAGTGTCTTTGACATCTCCTTTTTGTATAGGCAAAAATCTTACCCTTGCTTTAATTTTTAAATTTTTTTCTATTTCGTTTATAAATCTCATTAGTTGAATTTTTTTTCCTCCACCTACATTTAAAATCTGAAAAGGCGCTGTAGAACTAACGGATAGATCTCTTTTTAATTTTAATTTTTTTGGTTTGCGTAGCGCGGCTAAATAAATAACTTTAACGACATCGTCAATATATGTGAAGTCTCTACTATGATTTCCATAATTATAAACTTCAATTTCTTTCCTTTTAATTATATTTTTTGTAAATTTAAATAATGCCATATCTGGCCTGCCCCAGGGCCCATAAACTGTGAAAAACCTCAGTCCAGTTGTTGGAAAATTATATAAGTGACTGTAAGCATGTGCTATCAGCTCATTTGATCTTTTTGTAGCTGCATAAAACTGAATTGGATGATCTGCCAAGTCTTTTTCTTTGAATTCTTTTTTGTCACTTAAACCATATACGCTACTAGTACTGGCGTACAAAAAATTTTTTATTTTTTTAATTTTTGAAATATTTATTAAATTAAAAAAACCAACAAGGTTACTTTTTAAATAACTTTCAGGATTCTCAAGAGAGTATCTCACGCCAGCTTGGGCCGCTAAATTAATAACAACTGAAAATTTATTTTCATTAAAAAATTTATTTAATTTTTTTGAGTCTGAAATATCTATTTTTTTGAAATGAAAATTTTTAAAATTTTTTAAAATCTTAAGTCTCTTTAATTTAAGATTTACATCATAATAATTATTTAAATTATCTAACCCAAAAACTTTATGTTTTTTTTTCAGACAAAATTTTGATAGATTAAAACCTATAAAACCTGCCGCACCTGTTATAAGAATATTCATTAATACTTGTTTACTATTCCCAATCTCAGTATTATTCAAACAAAAAATGACTAAACTATTTCCTCTTGACGTTGAAAGTTTAAAAAAATTAGGTGGGCATAAGTTTTTAAAACAAAACTTTATTTGGCCAACTAATGAAAAGATATTTCATAATATTGTAATTAAATTTTTTAATAATTTTATTAAAGAATCTATGTTGCAGGATAAAATGAAAAAAAAAATATTTTATGCGGACTATGGTTTTGCTTTTCATATTACTCAGATAGCTCATATAATTTTAACAAAAAAAATTCTTAAGAAAGCTAATATTAGACCTTTTCAAAGCTATGACACAATTTCAATTTTATCAAAAAATTCAGACCTAAAAAATCCCTTCTTATTAAAAAGAAAAAATTTTCTTATCAAGACAATTTTTCTATTAAAAAAAATTTTAATAAATACTTTTTTAAAAAAAAACTTTTACTTTAATGCTCCCACATTCATAGATTACGGAAGTACCAGTAGCGCTAAAATAAAATATGCCAAAATAAATAAAATAAATCTTGTCAAAAAGTATGATAATGATTTTTTTAATTTCAAAAATAAAAAAAAAAATTATAATTTTTATTTTAAGATAGTTAAAAAATTAATAAATAACTTTGAAAACGAAATAAATAAAAAATTTAAAGTAGATATCTCTTTAAATTATCTTGTTAATATTTGGGCAGAGAGATTATCCTATGCTGATAATGCGGCAACTGTAATTTCTAAAAAAAAAAATAATTTTAGCGGAGCTTTGTTTGAAAATACTTCTTTATTAAAAACACGAATAATATCAACTATTTTTCAAAATCAAAAAAAAGAGAGTATTGGATTTGATCATGGTCACACTGCTCATCCTATTAATTATATTTATACCGCCTTTGACCCAATATCATTTAACAAATTTATAACAATATCTAACAAAACTAAAAATTCAATTCTCAAATCAGTAAGATATTATTTTAAAAAATTTGAAATAAAAATTGAATATTTTCACTTTAACATGAATATAAAAAAAAATTATTTAAAAAATAAATTACTAGCTCCTCCAAAAAAAATAAAAAAAATTATGCTAATGGGATGGCCTTTAAATTACAGAAAATACTATACTGGAGCCGGACATTTTTTTTACAATAAATTAATTTTTGAATTTGAGCTTATAAAAATTCTGAAGAAAAATAATTTTTATGTAATCTATAAGGCCCATCCAGATAGACCAACACAAATAATATCATTGTTCAAAGATGTAGTAGACGAAATAATTTTTGAAAAATTTGAAAGTGATCACGTACAAAACATGGCTGATGCTTATTTTTACAGTTACATAGGCACCTCAACTTTTGTAACAGCAATTTGTAGCAACAAACATGTTTTCTTATTAGATGATTTAAATTATTATAGATCTGATCACTTAAAATTATTAAAAAAAAGAATAAATTTAGTTGATTGTAAATTTAATCGTAAATTCAAAATAGATGAGAAAAAATTAATTAAAAAAATTAATAATTTAGATAAAAAAATTAATTATGAGTATATAGATCAATATTTATTTTAGTATTTTATTTATTGTTTTAATTTCATCAATACTGAGAAAATGCTTATTAGTTCCCGAACTATATTCAAAATTACTATTTACAGGCTTACCTTTATCTTTTTTTACTAAATTATTTTTTTGTTTCGATTGAAAATAAATATCTGGAATAATGATATAATAGTTTTTAAATTCAAATGTCTGATGCGCATCATGCGATGAGCACATAATTTCATGAATTTTTTCTCCAGGTCTAATACCTATAAACTTTAATCTAATTTTTTTACCAAAACTTTTTGCCAAATCTACTATTCTTACAGATGGTAGTTTAGGAATAAATATTTCTCCACCATTCATTTTTTCCATTGAGGAAATAGAAAAATTTATAGCTTGATTTAATGTTATCCAAAATCTAGTCATATTTTTATCTGTAATGGGCAATATGGTTGATCCACTCTTTATAATTTTTTCAAACTCCGGTAAAACTGAACCCCTAGATCCAACCACATTCCCATATCTTACAACAGAAAATCTTAAAGGAGATTTGCCAACTAAGTTATTTGCAGCTACAAATAACTTATCAGATACTAATTTAGATGCGCCGTATAAATTGCACGGACTAGCAGCCTTATCGGTTGATAAAGCAATAACTTTTTTTACACTATTAAAAATAGAGGATTCAATAACATTATTTGCTCCAATTATATTAGTTTTTACACATTCCATAGGATTATACTCTGCCGTTGGTACTTGCTTAATAGCTGCTGCATGAAAAACATAATCTACATTTCTCATCGCAAGCATTAATCTATCTTTATCTCTTACATCGCCTATAAAGTATCTTAGGGGAAAATGCTCTTTTTTATTAAATCTTTTTTTTGATTCAAACTGTTTTAGTTCATCTCGGGAGTAAATTATTATTTTTTTTGGCTTATAAAAAACTAATTTTTGTATTAGGGCCGTTCCAAAAGAACCTGTTCCGCCAGTAATTAATATAGTTTTGTTTTTAAAAATATTTTTCATAACTCATAATTTCTTTTACTCTTTGCTCAGCTATTTTTTTTATAAAAATACGATCTTGAATATTTTTGTTAATTGATACTATGTTATTAATTTCTTCAGGGTCATCAAGCATATTAAAAACATCTCTTTCTTTTATTATATTGTTTTTAATTTCATAAACTACTTTTAAATTCATGCTCCTAATGCATATATAAAATGGTTTTTTTTTTAAATTGCATATTCCACTACCGTTTGTTTCTGAAATAATCGTATTATTTTCCCAATTTTTTTTTTTTTTCTCGAAAATACTTGAACCCTTAAATAGCATATTTTTTTCCAAATTTAATAGATCAATAATTGTTGGTCCCATATCTAAATGACTTGAAATTTGATTGTTATTTTTTTTTTTGTTTATACGGGGATAAATAATAAAAGGAACCTTAATAAATTCATCATAAAAATAATTTGAAAGGTCATATTTTGAAAAATTTTCTCTTACTGGAGGGCCAGCAACCATACCGTGATCACTCGTAATAATTAGAATGCTATTTTTTTCCATTTGCTGTTTTTTTAATTTACTAACAAACTTTCCAATTTCTCTATCTACGCTCATCACAGCTAAATCATAAATAAAACCACCAAATTTAAATTTTCTTAAAATTAACAACTTAATTACATCAAAAATAAAAAATAATGAAAATTTTAAAACAAAATTTTTAGCTTCATGAATGTCAAAAATATGTAAAAAAAAGAAAAATGGTTTTTTATTATTTTTTTTCTTATCTTTAATTTCAAAAAAGCGATCAAAGACTTGATTGCAATTATATATTCTTCTTCTTGGAAATAAATTTATAACACTATTAACTTTTAATCTAATATTTTCTTTTAAATTATGAAATAAAAACCTAATTTTTGAAATTTTTTCATCACCTAAAAACAAGAAATACCAATAATCGTAAATTATAAATTTTTCCAAAATAATTTTGGGATTTTTATTTAATATTTGAATTTCTTTGTTTACTTTTTTTTTTAATTTAATTAAATTCCATTTATTATTAGTTAAATTATAATTTCTAATTTCCTCAATGTATTCTAAAGTTGATAGCAGAACTTTTTGATAATGAGTTAATAAGTAATTAAGCATCTCTTCATGCGATATTTTCTTTTTTTTATAATCGTTTAAAGCTTCTCTAATAAAAACCTTAAGATTTTGCCGAAACCACTGGTATAGGTCTAATAAATTTTCAAAATAATCAAACCCACGATTATATCCAAAATGAGATCCCGATGGATGGGCTGTAGTAATACCAAAAGTTTGATAATTTTTTTTATTTAAAAATTCAGCTAAAGTCGATGGTCTATTATTAATACCAAGATTATATCCTCCATAATCAAGACAATAAGTAGAAGATAGGATGGAGGGAAAAGACATCTGTGTTGGGCAACCGTTTGCAAAATGATTATTTATAGTTTGGCCAGAGGTGATAATTTTATCTAAATTTGGAGTTAAACTATATTTGTAACCATGGGTACCAATTCTGTCATATCTCAACGCATCTATAACAATAAAAATTAAATTTTTTTTCATTCAACTTATTTTTATATATAAAAATTATTAATTACTATAAAAAATCTAATGCAGTCTTCCAGTCTGATGGCAAATCGATATCTAAAGATTGTTTTTTGTTATTTATAATTAATCCATGTGCACCGCTAAACTTAAAAAACTTATCTTTTAAAAGTTTTTTTTTAGGCCACAAATAAATAGAACCAGTTATTTTATATAAATCATTTATAGAATTTTTTTGAGGACTGATAATTTTATTATTATTATTTATTTGATAGATATATTTTTCTTGATCGAAATTTTTGTTTTCTACTTTTTTTATCGATACTATTGGTTTTTTAAGTTTTTTATATAAATCAATTGAATTAATAATGCTTTTTCTAGTTCTAAAAGGCGAGGTGACTTGTAGCAATAATATTGCATCAATTTTACTGATTTTACTCTCGTACCACCTAATGGCATGAGCACAAGCAGAATATGAGGAGGACTTATCAGTCGCTAGTTTTTTTGGTCTTAGCCATGGAACTAAAAATCCTTTTTTTTTTGATATTTTATAAATTAGACTATCGTCTGTTGAAACAATCACATGATTGATATTTGGTAATTTTTTGCATTTATCTAGAGTCCAGCAAAATAATTTTTTTTTTCCTAAAATTTTTTTATTTTTAAATGGAATTCTTTTTGACCCAGATCTTGCTAAAACTATTCCAAGTATTTTCATTTAAATTTATTTAGAAAAAATTTCATTTTATGTGCAATTTTCAAAAAATTTAGATCATCAATTGTGTTAACATCCACGCCTTTATATTTATCAATAATAAAAGGAATTACTGGATTGCACAAAACATCTTTTGAATTCAAAAAAAATTTTGTTTTAAAAGCAAAAAAAGTACCTGAATCATTAAATGCTAAATCAAGATTCTGAGAGTTAGTTTTGCTAAATTTTTTCCATTTCCATTTAATGTTTTCTTTATTTTTTTCTTTTATTAAACTTCTGTAAAATGAACTATTTTGCACAACTGGTAAAATCATATTTGCCTTAATATTTTTTTTTAACAATTTATATGAATTAATTATATCATGTCGCTCAATTAAAATTGCAGTTGGATAAACTACATAATGAATAAAATAATCATGACTATTAATTTTTTTTATCGTATTAATTACAACATCTTTAATTATAGCTTTAGAATTTGAAAGTTTTTTATTTCTTACAAAAGGAACTTCGGCACCAAATTTTTTTGCTATCTTCGCTATCCTAATACTATCTGTAGTAACTATTATTTTACAGAATATATTTGTTTTTTTTAAAATTTTAATTACGCGACCTATCATTGGAATACCGTCTATTTTTAGAATATTTTTATTTTTTATTCTTTTGCTTCCAGATCTTGCAGGTATTATACAAATTATTTTTGAATTATCTCTTTTAGTATCATTCATAAAAACTTGATGGTTATTTTTTTAAAATTATATAATTATCAGTTATAATGCCATCTAGACCAGAATTAGCTAAAACGTAAAATGAATCATTGAGCGTTCTCACCACGGGATATCCATGCAAATTAAATGAAGTATTTAATAGCGCTCCACAATTAGTTCTTTTTTTAAAACTAGCAATAAGTTCATAATATTTTTGGTTTATTTTTTTTGTTAAAATTTGCGCTCTAACAGTTTTATCAGCATCATGACATGCTGCTTTCAAATTTTGATATCCAATTGTTGTTGTATTGTAAGTAACTGACATGTGATAAGAGCAAAATTTATGGGTATTTTTTAAATATTTTTTTGCAAAGGTATCCAGTACCGTTGGAGCAAAGGGCATCCAAAAATCTCTTTTTTTTATCATTTTGTTAATTAATTCTTTTGTTTCAATTTTTCTTGGGTCAGCTATTATTGCTCTATTTCCAAGAGATCTCGGACCAAATTCCATTCTGTCGACACACCTTCCAAGCACCCTTCCTTCGGACAAATATTTTGCAGCAATATTTGGTGTATATTTAATAACTCTATATTTAATATTTTTTTTTATTTTTATAATAAAATTTAATTCTTCAATATTTGCGTCGCTACCTAAATACAAACTCTTCATATCAAAAAACTTATCTTTTTTATTAATTTTGTTTTCCATTGCAGCACCAATACAAATAGAATCGTCTTGTCCTGCTCCGGGAACCCATAGTGATTTTACCTCTTTGAGCTCAAGCAATTTCCCCATCGCTTTTGCATTCATTGATACTCCGCCTGAAAATACTATTTTATTTATTTTTTTTAATTTAATTGTATTTTTAACCCATTTAATTATCATATCCTCCACCCATTGCTGTAAAGCGGCAGCAATTATGTCAAATCTTTTTCCCTTTAGTTTTCTTTCAAAGTGAAAATATGAGTCTTTAGGTTTTTTTTTAAACTTAAATTTAAAACCATCTAGTTTTAAACAATCATCAAAAACTTTATATGCAACATTGTCAATTTTTTCCTGTGCATAAGGAGCTAAACCCATAATTTTATATTCATGCTCTAATCTTCTCATGCCAAGCAAAAGAGTAATATAACTATATATTCTTCCTATAATACAATTTTTTGTTTCATAAAATTTCTTTAAAACTCCATTCTTTCCAACAGATATGGTTGCATTAATTCCTCTATCTCCCGATCCATCTATAGTAAAAACTAAACACTTTTCCTTTTTAAATGGAGATGTGTAATATCCATAATTAGCGTGACATTTATGATGCTCAATATGTATTATTTTTTTTTCTGGAATTTTTGTGGCCAAACTCACAATTTTTTTTAAGTCGTGTGAAAATGTTTTAATTTTTTGTTTATTAACTTTTGACCAATATTCTTTTGGGTATTGATTTTTAATCCAGTGTTTTTTTAATATTAATAATAAATTTTTTTTTTTACCTTGATAGAAAAGAGGATAATAATAATTATACTGTAATTTTAAAATTTCTGATACAGGTAAAGAATATAGGTGAGTAAGTGTATGAACATAATCAAATTCACGAGAAGCAATTGTAATCAAATCTATTTTTTCATTTTTAAAACTATCAATACAAAATTTTATTGAATTTAAAGGAAATGACATGTCATTTTTTTTTCTAGTAAATCTTTCCTCAGCAATTGCCGCTAATATTTTGTTATTTTTAATAGCAGCAACAGTAGCAGTATCTCCCCATTGTATGCCCAATATATTCATATAATTTATTTATTTAGTTAATAAATTTTATAGACTTTTTTATATTTATTACTAGTGCGCTTAATTATAGGTCTTAATAATAACTTTATTATACATTTTAATTTTTTAAATTTTAGCTAAAGTTATCAATTTTTAATTTATACAATTCTTAAAATAACTTAATCTGCTGGTCCTTTTTATAATTTCTTCTACTTTTTTTTCCTAAAATTCTCTTCAAGCTAAAAGGAGATAATCCACTGCCGGGTCTTTTTGCAGTTAAATTAAATTCACTAAAAATTTCACCTTTCTTAATGTTTTTTAATGCGACTATTGATTTCCTGACTATACTCATATTATGAATTTCACTTTTTGATGGTTTTTTTTGACCATCACCCTGTGAAATCTCAATATTTCTGATAGCTATAATCATTTGTTTTAACTGATTAGGTTCAAGGCTAGCTTTGTGATCTGGTCCCTTCATATTACAATTCAAAGTAAAATGTTTTTCTATACATTTCGCACCTAAAGCCACAGCTGCAATGCTAACTTCGGTTCCGAGAGTGTGATCACTATAACCATAGTTTACTTTTAATTTATTACCTATCGTAATCATGGCTTTCAAATTTACATCACTCATTGGTGTTGGATACTCTGTATTTGCATGTAAAACTGTAATATTTTTTTTTTTAGTACCTGAGCTTATTAATACTTTTAAAGCTTTTTTAATTTCACTTAAATTTGCCATGCCAGTGGATAAAATAATTTTTTTATTTAATTTACCAATATGCTTCAAATAAAAAAGGTTAGTTAATTCCCCACTTGGAATTTTTAATATTTGCAATCCCAATTTGTTCAAAAGATCTATACTCTGATTATCAAAAGGAGATGATAAAAATAATATTTTTTTTTTTTTACAATGCTTAATTAAAGCTAAATGCATAGACTCACTTAATTCAAGTTTTTTTAGCATTTTATATTGGCTATCACTTTTGCTTGTAGTATATTTTTGATAATTTGCTTTTGGAGCATATTTGGTAGCTAAATTTTCAGCTTTAAAAGTTTGAAATTTAACTGCATCCGCTCCGCACTTAGAAGCTACATTGATTAATTTTTTTGCCAATTCAATTGAACCATTATGGTTTACACCAGCCTCCGCTATTATAAATACTTTATTTTGTTTCAAGTCTATCCCCTACTCTTACAATTCCATCATAATCATACTCGATTATTTTGATAAAACTATCTTTGGTTTTAACTAAAAAACTATCATTTTTTTTAATTAGAACTGCGCCTACAATACATTCATATGACGGTGCATTTTTTATTAATTCAACTTTATTAATTTTAATTTCCTTTCCCTTTATAAAAGATCTCGCAATTGGTCCTGGATTGCAAATAGCTCTTACAAAATTAAATATTTTTCTACTTGATTGATTCCAGCAAATTATTTCGTCACCGTCTTTTCTTTGGGAGCAATAGAAACCTGTGGGATGAAATTCAGTTTGCCTAAATGATTTAACAGGACCTTTTTTAAACTTCAAAATTACTTCATACAAAATTTCAGCACAACCTTCATGGGCCTTATCTAATAAAGTTTTATAATTATCTTCATCTAAAATATCATAAACTTTTTGCAGAATTATATCTCCCGTATCTATTCCTTGATCTACATAATGAACCGTTATTCCAAATTCTTTTTCATCATTAATTAATACCCAGTTTAAAACATTTCTTCCTCTGTAATATGGTAATTTACCTGCATGGCAATTAATTGTTTTATATTTTGGTAAATTAATTACTTTATTTTTAAATATTTGATTAAATGACATTGAAACAAATAAATCACAATTGTAGTCTTTAATTTTTGAGATAAATTGTTCGGAATTTATATTTTCATGTTTTAAATAACTAATATTATAAATTTTAGAATATTTTTTTAAAATTTCATCCTCAGTATCAAATCTAACGCATATAAACGATATCACTATCTCAGGATCTTTAATTAATTTTTGAAATGCTTTATGACTCCATGGTCCATCAGCAAAATATCCGATATTTAATTTTTTCATCTAAATTCTTGCTGAACTTGGGATGTTTACCACTCTTTCACTTAACCAATTTGAATTCTGCAAATTATAATTTTGTTTATACCTAAACATTGGCAACGTATTCATTAACAACCAAATTGGACGTGTCATTATACCATTAGAGTTGGTTAATTCTAAAAAATCATCTCTATCTTTCTTATTTTTTAACAAAATTGAATTTAGCCAGTAATTTGATTTGCAATTTTTTGGTTCTTTAAAAAAGTTATAATTAATTTTTTTGAAAAATAATTCATATTCATGTGCCAGTTTACGCTTATCAATAATAAACCTCTTAAGATTTTCTAACTGGGCAAATAGTAATGCAGCATTTAAATTTGGCATACGATAATTATAGCCAATCATATCATGTTTAAAATCCCATTTATGTGGAACTTTTGCTGTTGTAGTTAAGTGTTTTGCTTTTTTGGCTAAATACTCATCATTAGTTAAAATACAGCCACCTCCTCCTGAAGTTATTATTTTATTACCATTAAAACTATATACTCCAAGCTCTCCAAAAGTTCCTGTATTTTTTTTTTTATAAGTACTCCCAACACTTTCTGCGGCATCTTCTATTAAAAATAAAAAATATTTTTTACAAATTTTTTTAATTTCATCTATTCTGCATGGATGTCCAAAAGTATGCATTGGCACACATGCTTTAATTATTTTACCTGTAATTTTATTTATACATTTTTTATTTTTAACTTTTGTATTTTTTTCAAGAAAGAATGCTAAAGCACTTGGTGACAAGCCCATTGTATCTTTATCGACATCAACAAAAATAGGGCTTGCTCCACAATAGGTAATGGCATTACAAGTTGCAATAAAATTCAAAGGCTGAGTTATCACTTCACTATCTTGATCAACATTGGCAAGAAGTAATGATATATGAAGTGCTGAGGTTCCGCTACTAGTTGCAATTGCAAATCTTGATTTCATATAATTGGCAATTTTTTTTTCAAAACTATCTACGAATTTACCTACCGATGAAACAAATGTAGATTCAATACATGTTTCTAAATATTTTTTTTCATTACCAATAAATCTTGGCTCGTGGAGTGGGACAAATTTTTTATTTTTAAATTTTTTTTTTATAAATTTAATTATATTGTGATTTTGATTTTGTTTATTTTTTAACATTTGGAATATTGTAATATTTTTGATTTTCAGGATCTTGGATCAAACCTTCTTCTATCATTCGCTTAATCTCAATTATACCATTTGGTACTCTCATGCTAATCTTGAAGCCAAGTTCTTTTTTAATTTTATCAAAATTAACTCTATAATCTCTTGGATCTTCATTTTTTTTAATATATTTAATCTTTGAGTTAGGTAATACTTTTAAAATTTCATCTACAATCATTTGCTTGGTATAATTTTCTTTAGTATCACCAACATTAAAAACATTATAGGCAACTTTATTTTTTGGTGATTTAATTATTGCAATAAACGCATTTGAAAAATCTTTTACATGACAATATGGTCTCCAAAAATTTTTTCCAAAAATTACAAGTTTTTTTTTTAGAGCAAGATCCTTTACAAATTCATTCACTGTCAAATCGAATCTCATTCGAGGTGAAACACCATATACTGTAGAAAAACGCAAAACTGTCGGAGAAAATTTTTTGGATTTTTTCATTTTGTAGAGTAAATATTTTTCAAATTTAACCTTTAGCTCTGCATACAATGAGACTGGGGCGAGCTTTGAATTTTCATTTACATATAAATGACTATTATCCATTTTTCCATAATTGCTGCAAGTTGAAGCAAAAATAAATTTTGAGACTCCTGTTTCTTTGCTTTTTTCAACTAACCATTTACTTGATTTCCAATTAGTCTTTATTGCTAAAGCTGAGTATAATTTGCAAGCTGGATCTCCAACAATAGCAGCCAAGTGTATGACTGTATTGAAATTATTTTCTAAAAGAATTTTATGTATTTTTTTTTTATTATTAATATCACATTTGATAAAATTAAAATTTTTATTATGCCAGATATCTAACAAAGATTCTCCACCAAAAGTTAAATTATCTACGCATGTTACAGAATATCCTTTAATAAGAAGTTCTCTCAATAGACCCGAGCCAACATATCCGGCTCCTCCTGTAACTAATATTTTTTTTTCCATTTTATTTATTATTTAAAATATATTTTTTATTTGGTTATTGATTGAATTTAATTTTAAGTATTTTTTATATTTTATTTTTTAAATATTCTAGCCATAATATAATCTACACCGATAGAAAATAAATGTACTTATCATTATAATATAAATAAAAAAGCAATTTAAATTTTTGACACTCCAAAACACATGGTCATGACTTCAATCTAATACTACAAATTAAACTTATGTAAAAATTTTGTATATCTGTTCCATTGTCCAACATCTACCCATGAATTTTCGTTGATTGGATATATTCCTATTTTATATTTATTTTTTTTAATTTCATTAATTAGTTCATTCATATCCATTTTTTTATTTTTTTTGATTTTTAAAATAACTTTTTTATTAACTATATATATCCCAGTATTAACTAAATAATCATACTTTGGTTTCTCAAAAATTTTTTTAAAAGTGTTATCAATGTTATTAATCTCACAAACACCATAAGGTATTGTAAATTTCTTTTGGGACACAACCATAGTAAAATCATAATTATTATTTTTATGAAAATTATAAAAATTTCTAAAGTTTAATGAAATCAGATTATCGCAATTTGCTACTAAAAAAGCAGAAGAATTGTAATTTTTTAAAAGACTTAAAGAACCAGCTGTACCAAGCGGATTAGTTTCATCTAAATACTTTAAACTATAGTTTTTTTTTAAGTCTTTAAAATATGCTTTAATTAAATTTTTTTTATAATTTAAAGTTAATATAAAATTATTTAAACCTTGCTCATAAAATCGATCTATAATCATTTCAATCACAGTTTTATTTCCCACTGGCATCAGTGGCTTTGGTAGAATATTTGTTACTGGTTTCATTCTTAAACCCAACCCACCCGCCATAATAACAACAGGTAAATTTAAATTTATTTTACTAATTTTTTTATTTTTATTAAAATTTAATCTCGAATATATTTTTATGAGTTTTTTTTCTTTATTGATTATAGGTAATATGAAGTCACTATTTTCCTTTTTAACAATCTTCTTAACCTCTGCTTCATTAAAATTATAATCAAATATAAATTTATAATTTTTATTGCATATTTTTTTTAATTTTGTTGTAGTTTTTTGATTGTGTAAAAATGCCCTTCTAATATCACCATCTGTTACAGTGCCTACAATTTGTTTCAATTTATTTAAAACTATTAAGCACTTTCCATCATTTTGGTTTAAAAGCTTCAGCGCCTGTAAAATATTATTATTTTCAAAATTAATAAATTTTTTTTAATCATCTGTTCCATCAAAATTAGCTGTATGTCTTAATTTCCAAATATTTTTTACTTTTTTCCATATATGTGGTGATCGGAATTTATCTAAATTTTTAAAAAAAAAATTTTTTTTTATATCTAAATAATTCATTACCTCGTTAAAATAAATATCCGGAAATTCACCGTCATATTTTTTTATAAGCTTTTTTCCCTCATCAATATTTAAATGATTATTTCTTATTTCTTGAGATACATCATATGTCGCCCTGCCAATTCCAAATTTAATATATGTTGTATAGTAGTGTAAATCATCAATTTTATCGTCAATACTATTATACTTGCTGTAAGTGCCCTGGGTTCTAAATGGTCTTGGCCTAAATCCACAATTTTCTACAGCATAATAAAAACACTCCTGGGGAACCCACTTTAAAAAATAACCTAAGTAGTGAACTTCTAAATTTTCATTTGTAATTTCATCTAACTTTGGAGGAAGAAAAGGCTCTAGTTCTGAATGCTTTATATTATGATCATTAATTAAATCATTATATCTAATCCCCCCCAGATAAATATTATCTTTATTTTTTCTGGTAAAATAAGATTTTTTTCTTAAAGAAGAGAAATTGTCAGCCAAGGAATTTCCATGCTCAGCTTCATTTTCTCCAAAAAAAATAAGTGGGATTTTATATTTTAGTGCAACTTTTATAGCAAATATTTTTTGACCAAGCATAAAAGTTTGAAAAGGATGAAGTAAATTTGTTATAGATTTTTTTGTTAAAAACTTCATTACTTTTTCCGATCTTTTTGCAGAGATATTTGGATGATTTCCAAATTTTAACCAATTTTTAAAATTTTCAAGCCCGTACTTTGTATAAATAATTGGGGGCCAAGTAACAGTTAATGGATTCATGCCATACTTATATTTTAAAATGTGAGACGCAAAGCAACTATCCTTTCCTCCGCTGCCTGGCACAATACAATCATATTCGCCATATTTGCCTCTATGTTTTTCTAATAATTTAATTAACTCTTTTTCTCTTAATTTATAATCAATTTTAAGCTTCATGCGAGAATATTTCCAGCTATCGCTCATTCCATTTGAGTCAATATTAAGAGTTTTTTTTTTTGTTTTTATATTGTGAGAAAATTCAATTTCAGATTGAGGTCTTTGGTTTGAAATTAAAGTTTTTTTGCAAAATATTATTTTGCTTGGCAGGCCATATAAAGTTTTTAATTTCATATAAAGGTTTTTAGATTTTTTAAAATTTTAATTCCAAACTCGCCACTTTTTTCGGGATGAAATTGAGTTCCAAATATTTTTTTTTTTTGTACTGAATTGCAAAATTTAAATTTTGATAAACTTGTTAACGATACTATATCTTCTTTTTCTAAAGCATCGCAATAAAAACTATGAACAAAATATAGATATTTGCCTCTTAATTGAGTTGGTATAAAAGAATTTTTTTTAATATTTTGCAGTTTGCACCATCCTATATTTGGCACTCTAATTGAATTATTTTTAATTTTCTTTACATTACCTCTCAATAAAGACAATCCTTTGTTAAATCCAAATTCAAAACTACCCTCAAAAAGCAACTGCATTCCTAAACAAATTCCAAATATAGTTTTGTTTTTTTCTACATGATCAAATATTCTTAAATCAACTTCATTTTTTTTTATATTGCTCATTGCAACTGGAAAGGATCCTACGCCTGGTAAAACTAAAATATCTACATTAATTTTTTTTTTATAGTCTAAAATTTTAACATTGTATCCAATATCTTTAAACGCATTATAAATACTAAATAAATTACAAGATCCTAAATTAATAATTCCAACAGATATATTTTTAAAACTACCTAACATTTATTTTATTTTTTTTTAGAAAGTTTTTTAAATCCTTAATGACATTTCTATTTTTTGTTTTATTTTTTTTTCTACTTAGCAAAAATTCGTAATTACCAATAATTTTTTTTTTCTTAAATTTAAAGTAGTCGCAGTATGAATAGTGTAACAAACTGGCTAGAGAAACTCCACTTATATGCGTTTCTTTTATTACTCTAAGAACTTGTTTAAAACTTCCTGCTCCCCCATGGGCAATAACTGGTATAGATACGTTTTTAGAAATTTTTTTCATTAATTTTATATCAAAACCAGATCGAAGACCTTCATGATCTACAGAAGTTATAAATAACTCGCCTGCTCCATTATCTTCAAGTTTTTTACACCAATCAAATGGACTTAATTTTATTAAATCTCTGCCATTAGACTTTGTTATATAGCGAGAATTATTAAATTTAATACATTCCACAAGAACTGTAATTGTGGATGAGCCAAAAAATTTTACTGCTTGTTTTAAAAAGTTAATATCATCAACAATAGCAGAATTTATAACTACTTTGTCAGCCCCAGAAATAAGCATGTTTTCTATATCCTTGATACCTCTAATCCCTCCCCCTGCACTTATGGGGATTCTAATATTTTTTGCTGTTTGTCGAACAAATTTTAGAATGTTATTTGTTCCATATAGGCTTGCAACATTATCCAAATAACAAATCTCATCAGCCCCATGATTATAATAAATATTAGAAAAATTAGTCGGATTTCCTAAAATTCTTAATCCCTCAAGATTAATACCTTTTATAAGGTTACCATTTTTAATATCTAACTTAGGAATTATTCTTATTAAATTTTTATTCATTTATAAAAATTTTTTAATTATATTAATTATATTTTTAGAAGTATTTTTTTTGAAAAAAACATTATAATTTTTTTTAATTTTTTTTCTATAATCTTCAGAATAAACCTCTTCAATTGTTTTTTTTATATCATTAACATGATAAGATACATCTATAACACTTTTTGATCTTACCCTTCCTTCTTGTCTAGAACCTATATTGATTGTTGGCTTATTAAAAGATGGCACTTCAATAATTCCACTAGAGGAGTTTCCAATTACAAAATCTACATTGCTGACTATAGAAAAATAATATTCTTGCCCAAATGATTTTATTAAAAAAGCATTTTTATTTTTTTTAATGAATTCTTCTAATATCTTAATAATTTCGAAATTTTCAGGATCAGGAGATGGATAAGTAAAGAAAAAATTAATATCACCAAAAGATCTAAGAGCTTGTATTAAATTATTATAATAAGTTTTAGTTTTATTTTTTTCTGTTGTAACTGGATGAAATGTAACTATCGCATTTCTTTTTCCAAATCTAATATTAAATTTTTTTTCAATAACTTTTTTTTTATAAATTTTTAATTTAGTAATATTTTCAGCTCCCAAACTCCCAACATTGAAAACATACATTGGATCTTTTCCCATATCTATAATTTTTTTGGAATAATTATCATGACAGGTAAAATGAAATTTTGAAATTTGTGAAATACAATTTCTTACCACATTATCAAAAGAACCAGTGGTAATCTCTCCACCATGAATATGTGCAACAGGTATGTTCAAAAAAATACAAGGTATTGAAGCAGCTAGCATCTCATACCTGTCTCCAACTATTATAATTAAGTCTGGTTTATTTTTTTTATATATTTTATAGAATTTTTTAGATGCTTCAGAAAAATAACTTATCACATCATCAGTATTGTATTTTTTAAAATTTACTTTTATTTTTGCTAAAATATTTATATTATCAGAAATAATTTCTTTTTGAGTATTTCCAAAACTTTTATTTAAATGTGACCCGGATACTATTAATTTTAAATTAAAATTTTTTTTTTTTAATGATTTTAAAAGGTTACGCTGAATACCATAATCAGATCTATTAACTGTTACTGAAATTATGGTTTTTTTATTTTTTATTTTCACTTAAAGATTAATAACAAAGTAATTGATTGTTAAGACTCCACTAAAATTCATAATATTGCAAGCAAATACGAAAAGGTTAAAAAATATTTACAAAATTTTAAAATTATCAGATGGTTTTACAGGTACCCCTAAAGTTGTTAAAAATGTTATAAAACTATCTATTAATAAAAATAATATACCGATGTATATATATTCAAAAGCGGTTCTTGTTAATAAAATAAATCATTATATCTACAAAAATAACTTAAGGAAAAAATAAATTGAATCTTTTAGAACAAAAGTTAGCAAACTATTTTGAAAAAAAATATTGTTTAACTACTGGTAGCGGTACAACTGGTATGTATCTAGTATTTAAAAGTTTTAAAAAAAAATCAAAAATACTTTATCCAGCCATAACCTGCATACAGGCTGTAAATGCAGCAATATTTGCTGGCCAAAAAGTTATTTTTTCTGATGTTAGTCTAAATAATTATACAATGGATTTTAATAGTTTTAAAAAAAGTGTTACAGAAGATACTGTCGCTGTTGTTCCAACACATACTTTTGGAAATATTTGTGAGATTAAAAAAATAATAAAATTCTGCAGAAAAAAAAAGGTGTTCGTTTTTGAGGATGCAACACAGGCGATGGGTGCCAAAATAGGAGAAAAAAAAATTGGAAGTTTTGGAGATGCCTCTGTGATAAGCTTTGGATATAGTAAAATAATAGATTGTGGTTCGGGTGGGTGCATTTTAACTGACAGTAAAAAATTATACGAAAATTTAAAAAAAAATTACAAAACAATAAGAAAAAAACCAAAAAATCATAAAAAAATATTAAAAGAATATAAAGAAAAATATTATGAGATATATGATAACAAACAAAGCAATGAAGACTTCACTAAAAAAATATTAAAAATTCAGTCTAGATATAAAAAAATATTTATACATAAAATTGACAAATATACTGAAAATAGGATTTTAAAAAAAATTAAAAAGATTAGTGTCATAATAAAAAAAAGAAATTCAAATCACGATCTTTATAGAAAAAAATTAAAAAACATTAATTTACCCAGAAAAAATAAGAACTTTGTTTCATGGCGATTTGTTGGATTAGTAAATGCTGAAAAAAGAAATTTTATTATTAATAATTTAAGAAAAAAAAATATAAATGTAAGCACTTGGTACCCATCCTTGCATTACATTAATGACAAGGGAAAACTAACTTATAGAAATGCAATTAAAATTGAAAAAGAAATTATAAATTTTTGGACAGAACAGTCTATTAGCAAAAAAATTATAATAAAAAATATTAAAATTATAAATAAAATATTATGAAATTAAGCGCTCATCAATTAAATTTTTTACCTTATCCTGGTTTGATAGCAAAAATAAATTATTCTGACATATTTATATATTTAACAAAAATTCAATTTGAAAAAAAAAGTTGGCAATCAAGAAACCAAATTATCAACGGAAATAAGCCACTTCTTCTATCTGTGCCTATAAAAAATAAGGACAAAATTCAAAATATTGAAAATATTGAAATCAATAATGAAATGGACTGGAAAAAAAAACATTTAAAAAGTATTTCGATAAATTATAAAAAAAGTAAATATTATTTCAAATATATAAATTTTTTTGAAGAGCTTTACTCAAAAAAATGGGAAAAAATTGAAGACTTAAATATTTATATTTTAAAATATTTAATTAAAGAATTAAATATAAAAACAAAAATTTTTTCCGATAAAGATTATAATTTTAAAAAAAAAAAAAATGATCTATTAATTGATATGTGCATTGCTACCAAAGCTTCATGCTACATATCTAATAAAGGCAGTCAAAATTACGTCGACTTGCAAATTTTTAAACAAAAAAAAATTAATCACTATTTTATAAATTATAAAAATATTGAATACGAACAAGGTCAAAATAAATTTATTCCAAATTTAAGCATATTCGATATGCTATTCTTCTGCGGCCAAGAGAAAACTGAAAACATAGTTAAAAATACCAATAATTTAGAGGTGAGCAAAAACTATGAAAAATTATAAATGATTACTTTTTTTGTAGATGGAGCGGGTAAACAAGGACTTGGGCATATATACAGATCAATAAATTTAGCTTCAACATTTAGCAAAAAATATAAAATTAAATTTTTAATTAGTAAATTTAAAAGCAAAAAAAATATAAAACTATTAAAAATAATATTTAGTAAATATGAATTTAAATTAAAGTTTATTACCAATAATTTATCTATAGAATTTGAAAAGGATATTTACAAAAATATTTTATTTGATCATCCTAAATTAAAAGAAAAAACTATCAATATAGCAAAAAAATTTTATTCAAAAATATTAATTATAGATGACGAAAATACTCTAAAAAAATATAATTGTGACTTGTTAATTAATCAAAACGCTTATTCTAAAAAATTTAAATATAAGAATTTTAATAAAAATCAAAAAAAAGCTATTGGCCAAAACTACACAATTTTAAAGGAATATCCAATCAAGGGAAAATTACGATTAAAAAAAAATATCAAAAAAATCTTATTACTTTTTGGAGCAACAGATGTAAAAAATTACTACAAATATCTTATCCAAAAACTAGACACTTACAAAGTATTTATACCAGTAAATAATTCTACCATTGAAGAAAAAGTGTCTAAACTCAAAAAAACTAAAAATTTAAAAATTTTGAGAAACATTAGTATTCGAAAAATTATAATAAATAAAAAAATTGATATTGTTATATCGTGCTGTGGATCTTCTTTGTATGATCTTTTTTCATTTAAAATACCGATTATTGGAATACAATGCTCCGATGATCAAAATAATGCTCATGCATTTTATTCAAAAAAAAAGGCTATAATTGGATCTAATATGCAAAATATACAAAATGATCTAAATAAATTAAATTACAAAAAAAGAATAATGCTAGTTAAAAATTCTCAAAAATATTACAATTTCAATGGAAAATATCTATTAAGAAATAAAATAATTAAATTAATTAATGACAATGATTAAACAATTAAAAGGCTTACAATTCCCTGATGACTACTTAATTAAGTTTTTCTTTAAAACTAAATTAAATAAAAAAAAAAAAAATGTAATAGAACATGGATGCTACAATAAAAATAATATAAATAA
>Ga0181552_10000992_pt1 | contig 21664 bp, 14 predicted proteins | sample 011ome_18_FD_130583 | JGI IMG/M metagenome (GOLD analysis project Ga0181552, IMG submission 130583) | Coastal salt marsh microbial communities from the Groves Creek Marsh, Skidaway Island, Georgia - 011501BT metaG (megahit assembly) | ecosystem: Environmental > Aquatic > Marine > Intertidal...
ACCCATCGAGACTGTAGGAAATTGCCAGTAATCAGGCATCAGCCATGGATGAGGGTATGAGGAGATTCCAGGTTTATCCACCTCACGTCTAAAATTATCCAAATCATCTTCTGAGAAATATCCTTCCAGAAAACTTCTTGCATAAATTCCTGGTGATGAATGTCCCTGAAAATAAATCAAATCCTCTTGGCCGTCCGCTGAGCCTTGAAAAAAATAATTAAATCCAACATCATATAGCGTCGCAGATGAAGAAAATGTGGCTATGTGGCCACCCAAATCATCTGAGGATTTGTTTGCCCTTAAAACCATCGCTAAAGCATTCCATCTTATTAGAGATCTTATCTTTCGCTCCATAAAAAGATCTCCAGGCATTTTTGCTTCTTCGTTGACTGGGATTGTATTCCTGAATGGAGTAGTTAAATTATAGTTGGGAATAGTTCCTAATTCTGTTAGTTTTGAAGCTAGTTTTCCTAAAATTAATGAGGCTCTATCTATACCCTGCTCATCAATAATATTTTTCATAGCATCTAACCATTCTTTAAGTTCAGGATCATTGATGTAAAGGTTTGATGATTGCTGATTTTTCAAAATTTATATTTTTTTTAATTTGACAACGCTGTCATTATATATAGATTATTTTATTGTTGTTATTATATGTCTTCTATTCGATTACACCAAAAGGAAAATAATTATGCGTTTTTCATATCATCCATCAATGTGCGACCCTTCATTTTACTTGGAGCTGGGCAAGGCAGCCGAAACTGCTGGTTTTGATGCAATCACATTTCCAGATAGTATATGCTACCCAAAAGAATGTGACTCTACATATCCTTATAATGATGATGGAAGTAGAGAATTCCTAGATGGTGTACCCTTTTTGGAGCCATTCTCTATTATTCCGGCAATTGCAGCTGTGACTGAAAAGTTAGAATTTTCAACATCAGTCTATAAGCTTGCGCCAAGACAGGCAGTAACAACTGCAAAATTTGTTACCACATTAGGGGTGATAACTAATAATAGGTTTCATTTTGGTGTCGGAGTCAGTCCATGGTATGAAGATTTCTTGGCCACAGGAGAAAGATGGGAAAAACGAGGAAAAAGAATGGATGAGCAAATAGATATCCTAAAAGGTTTGATGAATGGAGAATATTTTTCTTACAAAGGTGAGTTTTATGATATTCCTGAGCTGAAGCTCTGTCCTGCACCCACAAAACCTGTTCCAATATTAATTGGAGGTCATTCAAAGCTTGCGCTCAAAAGAGCAGCAAGAGTTGGAGATGGATGGATAAGTGCAGGTTTGGGTTTAGAAGAAACAAAAAGTCTGATCAATCAGATTAATGATTTCAGGAGAGAATTTGGAACACTTGATCATCCAAATTATCAATTCCAGGTCATGGGAGAAGCTGCCTATTCGCCTGAGGGAATTAAGAAACTTGAGGAACTTGGCGCCACTGAGGTTATTGTTGCTTTTAGAAATACATACGAAGGAGGGCCAGACGAAAGAACGCTTGAAGGAATGATTGCTGAGATTAACTGGTATGCCGAAGAAATAATTAACAAATCTAAATAAAAATGGTCGGGATGGCCGGATTTGAACCGACGACCACCTCACCCCCAGCGAGGTGCGCTACCAGGCTGCGCTACATCCCGATTAAATTCAAACTATTGACTGACTTTCTTAATTTTATTAGAAACTAACTACTCAATAATTCATTACAAGATCTTCAAAAAAGTGATATATGATATATCGGTCTAAAAACTCAAGAATTAAAGTTTAGCAGTACATATATTCTTTTTCAGATATCATCTACTTTAATAGTAATTAAAATACTATCACAATTAAAATAAATGATATTCACATAAGGAGAGACACCCTAATTTTTTTAGTTAATCATTATAGACATATATAGACATATAAATTAATTAACATATAATGAATTTTTTATATTTATATCCACTTATTACTAGTTAATATATTAATATAATTAAGATAAGATAAGGATATAAGTTTAAAAAAAACTTGTTTTTAGTGTATATTAGAAATAGAATGCCCGACAATGTTCACTAATATCACTGTTGAGTACTAAAGAGGAAAAAAGAATGGCTAAATTAAAACTAAATCTTCAAAGGCTTTTATCTTTTACATCAGCTTTCATGATCCCATTGGCGACTGTAAATTTGTCTGCTCAAGAAGAATCGTCTGAAAAAGGCTCAGATGAAGCAGGTGATTCTGCGAAAGAAGCAGCTGAAGGTACATTAAGCGCAGGTGCAATTGCAGCAGCGGTAGCTGCAGCAGCAGTAGTAGCAACTATGTCAGATTCTAACTCCGGTGGAGCAGCTATACCTGCACCAACACCTGCACCAACACCTGCACCAACACCGGCACCAACACCGGCACCAACACCAGCGCCAACACCAGCGCCAACATATATAGTTGAAGTTGAAGAAGAGGTAACAGAGAATGTGACAACTTCTACCAATACAAATACCACTACTAATACCAATACTAATACCAATACAAATACCAATACTAATACCAATACCAATACTAATACCAATACCAATACCAATACAAATACAAATACCACTACTAATACCAACACTGCTACCACCACTAATACAAACACTAATACTTCAACTAATACAACAACAAGCACTGCAACAACTACAGATACAGGTGCCGGTGATGTAGAAGTTCAAGTGGAAGTCGAAGTTCCTGTAGAAGTGGAAGTCGAAGTTCCTGTAGAAGTGGAAGTCGAAGTTCCTGTAGAAGTGGAAGTTGAAGTTCCTGTAGAAGTGGAAGTGGAAGTTGAAGTTCCTGTAGAAGTCGAAGTTGAGGCTGAGATAGCGGCAATTGTTCCAGTAGCAGTTACTGTCCCAGTTGATGTAGAAATTGAACAAACATCAGTTGTTACAAGTACAGCAACATCAGAGACGCCATAATTCTATCTTCAATAAAAAAAAGCCCTTTCGGGCTTTTTTTTTATCTTAAAAAATTACTTTATATTTAGACCTCTTATAAAATATTGAATCTCAATATAGGGTAGAAATGGATGAATGTATTGTTTAGATTTCTGTAATATGCCATCAGATGAGTATTCAAAAGTATTTAAAAATTTCCAACCGATATCTGGTGCCTCTGCAGTCATAAATACTTCTAGGTTATCACGCTCAATAATAGAGCTGATTCCAAGATTATTAAGCTGAGGACTATCAAAAGATACCAACATAGAGCTAAAAGCATTAGAGGCCTTTAATGAAATTTCACGTGACTTTATATACTGAACATCATGTTGTAAGCCAACAGTCCTTATAATCAAACCTGATTTATTAGTTATAAGCTCCACACCATCATTAGATATCCAGTGCAACCCTTCCTTGGATCTTTTAGAAAGAACAAGAATGGTATAAGGGCCCCGAGCAAATCGAGCTTTGAGAAAAGAATATGGGCTATTGGATATAATATCAACTTCGATATTTGAATCAGGCACTCCAAATATGGCGTTTTTTGCAAGCTTGTATTGATCTTGATAAGGTAATGCAGAACAACCAGATAGTAAAACAGCTGCAAGGATGACAACTTTATTATTTATATATTTCATCCCAATCCTTATAAATATTAAATCTCTGAGCATCATCGCTAACACCATAAAGATGGTATCCATGATTTAAGATAGCAGCCCCATCTCTCACCAATGGCCTCAAACCAAATCCTGTCATACCCCTAGAGTAATTAGTAAGAAATACCTCTATAGGGAGATGAAAATACCATCCCTTATCAAAACTTCCCTCTCCAAATTCCTCTTTGCTAATATCAGTTTGTGAGAAAAATGCTCCCACAACAAAACCGCTTTTAAATTCTCTCGAGAAATCAACTGTCACGCCAGAATCTTCAGCTAGATAACGGCCGCCTTTCAACTTGAGAAGGATATTAGATCGAGGCTCCCGATAATAAAATGTTAAATGACCAGTAGTTGTTTTATAATCACGAAAATCAAAGAGCATTTCATATGATCTTTGCCGAACTCTCCATGCCTCCACTCCAACTGCATAATTGCTTTCAAAAGGTCTGTACAAAGCTTCAAAACCAAAACCTGCAAACATAGTCTCCAAATAACCTGCTGATATTTTTCCGTAAATATTTTTAGTAGGCTTAAAAAAATAATTAGCTTGCATACGATCAACATGAATATCTTTGCTTTGCTTCAAATATTTCACAATATCAGTCCTAACATGAGGAAGAACACTATCAGATGCTAGTTTTAGTTCATCTAGATTATTAATAAGCCCAACTGAAACCTTTGAGACAATGGAAAAATTCTTTTGGATCAGAAATTCTGAATGGAGCCCCATTGCAAGGTCACCAAAGAAAAACCCATCGGGACCACCAATTTGTGTCCTGAGGTTAGGGCTAAGCTTCCAAATGTGAGTTGGTAAAATAACCTTTGGCTGAAATTCATGAGCTTTTCTCGGTGAAGGTTGATTGTCTATTGATACAGTTTTGCTGAGTAACTCGTAATTATTAAATTTTTCGAACTTATTAAAGGAATCCCTATCGATTTTAATAGTATGAAGCTCTATATCTGCATTTACATTAGTTAACGAGAAAGCATCAATATTATCTGGGGTAATCTGATCAAGGATTTTGATTGCTCTACCTGTAACCATTGGCACGCTTCTGTACTTCGACTGTGAATAAGAAATATCAAGTGATCCATTCTCGCTAACCTCTGCTGATTGAAGGTATATTTTATTATCCTCAAGATATTTTAAAGCAGTGAGATAAAGATACTCTCTATTTTTTGAGTTTAAACGCTTGATAACCTCAGCATTTTTTATTTTTTTAATTGGATCTGATTTAGGAACATATGGATCTCTACCTTTGTAGTATCCACTGAATGAAAAACCAAAATTAAGCGTATTCCCTCTAACCCAGCCAAGCTTAAGCTGTCCATATTTTGAGAAGGGGTAGACTAATCCAATATTAAACCGAGTTTTCGATTCAAGTTCTTCGAACCCCTCGAGCTCATAGTTAGTTCCATCATATTCAACTTTTACTCTTAAACTTTTAAACTTTGGCACAAAAGCCTCTAAGCCTGCAAAAACTCCAGCCTGACCTCGAAAAAATGAGTTGAAAGAAAATTCACCTCCCTGTGAACCTGTGTCCGCATACCGCCCTCTATTATCAAAACTTTGAGAGATATTAACCAAAGGATTCTCTATCTCATTACCTGACAATGTTCCCCAGCCAATACCAATGCTGATGTCAAAATTTTTAACTAACTTGCTAGCAACTACATATTCTCCAGAAAATAGACCGGTGCCAGCTAAATCTCTTAATCCAACTGCTATTGCTGGAAGATAGTATTTTTCATCAAGCAATTTAAACTTTGCATCAAAACTTTTATCTTTAAAAGTCTGCGATCCACTAAATGCAAAATTATCACTATAAAGCTGATTATTTACATCAGTATATTGATATGAAACTTCCATCCAGCTAAAAGGCTGAGCAACAAAAGAGCCTCTAAGGTATGGTTGATTATGCGACCAAGTAAAACTTATAGACCCCTCTTCGTTGAATCGAGCAGATGGATTTTGAATTAAACCAATTGTTCCATAGTTAGAAAAACTAGGCTGATTATATCGATAAAGGTATTCAGATATCGATGAATATGATGTCTGTGACATCATGGACAGGCAAAAAAGCATAATACCTTTATTAAAGGATGCTAGATTGAAGCTCACTTAATTGTTGTTAATAGAGGATAATGCAGCAGCCGTAACTGAGATATTGGCTAAAATTGGAGTTAAAACTTCTACCAATGATAGAGAGCTTAATGGTCTAGCCTTTCTAGGAACAATAATAGTGCTTCCTGGCATCAAGGAATCCTGTCTTAAAAACAAGCCATTTCTAGATAATATAGTTTCACCGTTAGGCAATATTGCATAAATTTTTGAGCTATCAGCAAGATCTTTTAGTCCGCCTGCCTGTCTAATATAGTCATTAAAATTCATTGCTGGTCTGTATGGTACAGTAATTGGATTCAATACATTACCAACTATAGTTATGGTAGTGGCAAGTTTTGGCATATATATTGTGTCACCATCTTCTAATACAATATCCAGCGAAGGATTTTTTTGTATTTTATTAATATTTAAGTCTGCAACCAATCTGCCAATAGGATCTACTTTATTTAACTTGTTTAAAACATCTAGCATTGATAAAAATTCTGCACCACCTTGCTTAATATATCCATTGGCAAGAGCATTAACCATAATCTCTGATAGCTCCCTTTCAGCTCTTTTTAAAGCAATTGATTCAATTTCTTTAATGCTATTTCGTGTAATTACAGCCCCCATAGTAAATGCATTTTGAGTTAACCCTTGAGCTCTTTTTACAACATCTAAATAAGTATCATTTGGTGCAAGTGGATATACTCCAGGCAATTTAAATTCACCAATTAATTCCACATACTTGATATTACTATTTGATTCTGTCTCACGAACATTTATAAAGTTAATTTTGCTAATTCCTTTAAGTTCGTCTAGTTTGTTTAAAAGTTGCACCTGCCCATCATGACCAACTTCAAATATATTTTTTTGCTCATTTATCATGCCCGCGATAGAAATTAAATCTAAGGCCTTCACTTCAGAAGAGATAGGATATAAGCCAGGCTTACTAATATTTCCTGAAACCGCTGAGGACAATAATAAAGCTCTAGGCAGCAATTCGGGATATTGGTTCAAAGTATCTGAACAGATCACAGCTTCTTTTTGTGAAAAAATTTCAAGCTTGGATTTTAATAGTTTCTGAAATGCAGCTCCTCCATATGAATGCATTTTTACAAAACAAGCAGTATCGTCAGGATTAGTCTGACGTAACATAGTTTCAGCTTCAGATACGCCTGTATCAATTTTAGTTGCCTGCAAAACAGCCATATCATTTAGAGTTAAGTTCTCAGCACTGAGATCTTGTTGGCTGTAAGGTTTTAAATGCTCATAGAGATTATAAGAGTTTAATACTGCTATATCTTCTGAAGAAAAAATAAAAATTTTATCGCCAGGTTTCAGTAAAAGCAATTTCAGTTGTGGTTCTGAAAGCAAATCAAAATCTACAAACGAATAAGATTTTAATCTTGGATTAAACCTTTTAATAACTGCATAAGGCATATAAGTTGAAGGCAATAAATCTATAGATGGATTTAACAAGTCAGCGAAAACCATGTCTGCTTTATATGCATACATGCCAGCTTTTCGAGTAGCACCTATAATCTCAATTCCACTGGATTCATTGCTGCTTAAAGCGCCAATAGTGATTATATCGCCATTCTGCAATAAGACGTTATCCGAAGAAGAATAGTTTAATACTATAGACTTTCCATTATCTAAAATTCTTTGAATGGACACATTACTACTATCAGCTTGGGTGCTGAGACCTAAACCAAAACGGAGTAGTTCGTTTAAGGTATCTCCATCATAGAGCTCATATATAGCAGGTCTATTGATTTCTCCTAAGATAGATACAGTGTTTTCGATTGCGCCAACTAAAATAGTATCTCCATGCCTTAGATCACCATCCAGACTAGATCTACCGTTAATAAGAAGATCATACATGTCATAGGTATTTACATTGACGCCCCCTCTGACAATCTTGATATTTCTTAAAGAGCTATTGCTTTGAAAACCGCCTGCAGCGACAATTGCATTAACAGTATCAGCAAAGAAACTTAAGTTATATTGACCAGGATTATTTACATTGCCCATAACATTGATCTGTTTTGGCATTGCTTGAGTGACTGAAAGCACAAACTGTGAACCCGGATAACGATCAATCAAGAATTGCTTAATTTTTAATTTAGACTCTGACAAAGTTAAGCCAGCAATCTGAAACGCTCCAATTTTTGGGACAATGAATTGCCCATCATAAGAAATCGTTTCTTCATGTGAAGTAGGCTTTGGACCAAAAATTTCTAATTTTACTAAATCTCCTGGCTGCAAGGAATAAGTCTCCGGAACTAATGAATCTTGGGCAGACTCCATAGGTAGAGGGTATCCTCGAAAAATTTCTACTCCAAATAACTTTAATTCATTTTCTGTTTTGGGTACGTCTAATTCTTTTAGATTTCTGTAATGATCTATTAAAAAACATGCTTTTGGATCTTGAACACATAGCTTGCTAGCTAATTCTATTCTTACCTTCTGTAAATCTGCTAAATAAAGCTCTTTACCAAGAGCTTCATCTACTTCATCAAGTTGCTGAATAGTTGAAGCTAAGCTGTTTTGAGTAAAGGTCTCGTATGATTTTTTTTGGTTTGCCATTAAACCTGAACCACCTAGACTTAGTGGAGATTCTTTAGCTAATTCCTGTTTCAGGGTATCGATATCAAATGTTTGCGCAGAAATTGATGGGCTAACTATCATAGAGAATAATATCGCTAAACTTAATTTTAAATTGTATGTAATTTGCATAATCCAAAAATTCGTTGTGAATGCTTGAATACGATTATAAACTAGTTTTGTATTAGAGGGGATATCCTAAAGCCTCAACAACGATTTTAAAACAAGGGTCTTGATGGATTATAAAAACTTGATGAAATGAGCTCTCCATCTCTTTGGTAATATTAAATGAATGATAAGCGTCTTCGTAAAAAAGAGGTCCTGTACATTACTTATGATGGTCTACTTGAACCTATTGGGCAGTCTCAAATATTAAAATATGTAATGCATTTATCAAGTCAGCATGATTTTACAATTTTATCATTAGAAAAAGAAAGAGATCTGGCAGACAAGAACAAGCTTATCGAATGTAAAAATGTTCTTCAGCAGCATAAAATCAAGTGGAATTATAAAAAATATAGTCAATCTGGAGTATTGGGTTATTTTAATAATTTCATGCAATTGAGTCTTCATACCCTCAAAATTTTACTCTCTCAGAGAATTTTGATGGTTCATATTAGGGGATATGCACCAGGGTTTGTATTTTGGGCTATTAACAGATTTTTTAAAACTAAGATAATCTTTGATATGAGAGGCTATTGGCCTGATGAAAAGCATGATAGAGCCGGATGGCATAAGTCCTCTATAAAATATAAGTTCTTTAAGCATTTGGAGTTATTCTTGCTTAATTTTTCAAGTCACATTGTTGTGTTAACAAATCAGTCTAAAATATATCTAGAAAAAACATATCACGTTCCTGAGGAAAAAATTTCTGTAATAAGGACTTGTGTGGATGAAGTGCAGTTCAAACCAGAGATTGATCCAATTTCAACTCTTGACGATCAACTCAAGATTACAGAGTTTAGAATTGGGTATGTTGGCACAATTGATACAGCATACAATTTTTCTAAATTTCTTCTATTGGTAAAACGTTTTTCGCATTTCCATGACAATGTAAAACTAATTATCTTAACAGGCTCGCCTAGGCAGAAAGTGTTAGATGAAATTCAAAATTTAGAATTGGATATTAATGTTGAAATAGACTTCATGCCTCGGCATTTAATAGCTCAATCTATTAAAACTTTTCATTTTCTTGGTTTTTATTTAAACAAAAATTTTTCAGTAACAGCTTCTATGCCGACAAAAATAGCAGAAAGTTTAGCGTGCGGCATCCCAGTAATCTGTAATGAATTTAATATGGATATAAAATCAATCTTACTATCTAATAACTCAGGATATATTTATGATTTTGAACTTGAAATGACTGAGCAAAAGTATCAAGAAATTATGAAGATAGTTACTCGTCCATCAATCAAATTGGATTGCAGAGCAACGGCACTTAAAGAATTTTCTCTACAGAGAGGTATTAAAGCTTATAATGCAATTTATAATAAATTAGAAATTAAAAAAAAATAATATATTTAAATCGACGAATAGATGCGCGATAGCAATCAAAAAAAATTTACATCTATCATTGTAGCTAGTTACAATCGTTCAGATATTATCTGTGAATGTATTAATGCCTTGATTGCTCAAGACTATCCACCTGAAGCTTTTGAAATAATTGTAGTAGATAACAACTCTTCAGATGATAGTGTGAAGATAATTCGTCAAACATTTCCAGAACTTCTCAACTCTAAAAGGCTGAAATTGCTAGCTTTAGATTATAATTCTGGGTCATCTGGATCATACGTTCAAGCTTTATCTGTGATAAATCCAAAATGGGATTTTGTATTAAAAATGGATGAGGATATGGTCTTAGACAGCTTATGTTTAAGAGAAATGGTCTTGACTGCAACTCAGAATGATAAAGTTGGAATGGTTGGTGGAAAGTGTTTTTTTTACAAAGAACCAGGAAAATTGCAAACTATTGGTGCAAGATTTAAAACTTATTTCACAATTGCAAGGAGCATTGGAAAGAATGATCTAAACCATGAAGCATTTAATAAAGAATGCTTAATTGATGGCGTTAGTGGAAGCATGTTTTTAGTTTCTAGGCAGATATTTGATGAAGTTGGATGGTTTGATGAGGATTATTTTCTATATTACGACGATCATGATCTGATGTATAAAGGGCTAAAAGCCGGTTACGTTAATTACTTTACACCAAAAGCTATAGGCTTTCATGATACATCGACTGCAGATTTTAAAAAGTTTCGAAATCCTCAATGGCTATATTATTCCTCTAGAGGTGGTTGGTTTTTTTTGAAAAAAAACTTTTCAAAAGCATCTATCAGTTTCATGATTTACGTACTTTCATATTCAGTCAAGTCACTATTAATTTTTCTATTAATACTTTCTGGAAGAACTGGTTCATTAGTAAGTTCAGTCAAAGCATTTGCTGCGGGCCACAAGCATGGAATTTTGTTCTCCAACAAAGGATATTTCGACATCAGTCAATTCAAATAGGTGCAATCATGAGAATATCAATATTTTCTGGCGGAAGGGGCTCGCGAAACCTTTACGTTGGTCTGAGAGAGTTATTTAAGTCAAATAATCAAGAAGTTGAGATAGCGCTAATTACTAATGCTTATGATGATGGAATGTCAACAGGGGTAGTTCGATCCCTTATTCCTGGTGGAATATTAGGCCCTTCAGATGTAAGGAAGCTTCAAGAAAATCAATTTAATTACTTCAATAATAACCCATCAATAAAAGATTTTTTTGGAATTAGGTTTGAGAAACATTCCCGACAAACGGTTGAGGACCTAAAAAATTATTCACTCAAAAAACAATCTAATAGTAAACTGGCAAAGATTTTGAACCCTTTACCAAAGGACCTAAGGGACCTCAATATCGAGTGCTTGAAATATCTTTTTCAAAATACTCAAATAGATAAAGTAAAGTTTAACAATTTTTCATATTCAAACTTAATTTATGCTGCCTTAGCTGGCATGCATGGTAATGACTTACAAAATGCAGAAATTGTTATAAGACAAATACTAAATCTTAAGGACGTCGTTTTACTCAATAGCTCAGAAAATAAATATCTCTTCGCTCTAACTGAAGATGGGGGGTTTTTAAGAGATGAAGCATCTATTGTTGGATATTTAAAAAAATCTCCAATTTATTCTATTTATCTATCTGATAAGCCAATAAGTAATAACATTGTTAAACAAGTTAACGGCCGTAGAACTTTTCTACAAAAGAAAAATTTTATAGAGCAAGATATTTGCTCGGAGTTTCCAAATTTAACATCAGAATGTTCCGAGCAGATTGCGTCTTCAGATTTAATTATTTATTCTTCTGGCACACAGTATTCGAGCTTATATCCAACTTTTGCAACAAAAAGTTTGGGTTCTGCTATCAAGCAATCCAGTGCTTTAAAGGTCATGGTAACAAACATTCTTCCAGACAATGAAACTCCTAACTTTAGAGCGATAGACTCTCTCAATCAAGCCTGCTTTTACCTAAATCAAAAAGGCATGTTAAATTTTAAAGCCAAAGATTTAGTTGATTGCTTGCTGGTAAATGAACCATCGCAATCTAGATCTCCATACATCAGGCCAGGAAGGCTTGAATTAGAAAGCTTGGATATTTCTAAGGTAATAATTGATAAAAGATTTGAGAAGAAGGGAGCAGGCATAGAGGCAGGGAAACATAATCCAAGCTTTCTTTCAAAAACAATCTATCAAATGTTTAAATCAGATATAGTCAGATCATCAAAAAAAATAAAACTTTTAACAGCTGGCCTTCTTGCTTTTGATTTGGATGGTACGCTTTTCTCTGATCGCAGGAAATTGCTAGTTAAGGGAGTTAAAGGCAGCAGACTAAATGTAGATTACTCTAACTTAAATCTACTTTTAGAGTTCTTAGAGAGTAATTTCAAGATTGTGGTCATTTCAGGCAATGACTTTGATGACATCCAGGAAAACTTCTGCAAAGAGTTAATCTTAATGTCAAAAGGCAACGAGGAATGTTTAAAGAATCTTTCTATTTTTGCTAATGGTTCCACCTGTTTATATGAGTTTAATTTCAGTTGCAAGCAATTTGAGTTGGATGCCTCATATTCAAATGCAAATAGCATTGAAAAAAAAGATTTTCCCATTCTCAAAAAGATTATGGGTCAAGGTCTTAAGCGGCTGAAAACCCAATACGAGGCTGATGGTAAAAAAGCACTTTCTGAAAACTACAATCAAACAACATGGAATTATAAAAAATTTCCAACCTTCCTTAAAGAAAGAGGTGATGCATCTCAATTAATTATAAAGCCAGTACCATCAAAACTTCACTTTAAAAATTCTTATACAGGCAATTTATCGCATCGTGCGTCACTATTTAAATATTTAGAAGATATGCTGAAAACAAAAAAATTGAGTGCTAAATATTCATTATATAAACGTGGATGGGGAACTATTGAGTTACAAAAAAGAGGTATTAATAAAAATAAGGCTTTAGATTTCTACCTAAAAAAATATCAAATAAAGAAGAAAAATGTATTATTCTTTGGAAATGAATTTGAAGAAGACGGAAATGACTTCTCTATAGTTGAGAATAACTTTAATGTGATTGGGCTAAGCAATGAAAAATCAAAATTGCCGGTAAGACCAAATCTTTTTTATGGCGGACATAGAGGAGTTGCTTCAACTGGATTTCATTTGAGCTACCTCCTTGAAATCTATGAGGCAGAAGTGAAGAAAATTAAATACCAAAAATCAAACCTTCTTGTTGAGCCCCTAGTAAAGTCATATATTAAAATTCTTCGTAAAAATCTATTGAGGTGAGAGATCCTAATTTAATCAAGCAACTTCTTTGTGCTCAAGGACCCCTATCAAAAATAAGTATTCATAGCGAATCTTCAAAAGACGATACCATTGCTATAATCCCATGCGCTGGAAAAGGAAGCAGAATGGATGTGAGGTTAGGGCCGAAAGCACTAAGAAGAATTAATGGTATTTGCTCCTTAGATAGCATCATTCAAAGCATATCTGCATTCGTAAGAGAAGTTATGATCATAATTGATAGCTCAGAGGCTAGCATCAGAGCTTTCAACAAGTTTCTTGCAGCAAGTAATTTTCCAGAAGTAAATATAAAACTCATACCAATAGAGGGAGGAAAAGGAGACGGCGATGCTATCTTTCATGGAATAAATAGCATTGAAAATAAACATACAGCTAATATTTTGATTGTATGGGGAGATGTATTTATTCATAACCCAAAATTTATAAAAAAATGTTTAGACATTTTTAACAACATTAATGAGGAAATAAAATTTTTTATCCCTACCTTTACTGCTGTAAAACCATATGTAGCATTTGAAAGAGACTTTGAAGGATATGCCAAGAAAGTTTTTTTTAAACGTAAAAACGAAGTGTTTGATTTTGTAGAGCAGGACCTATGCCTTTTTTTTCTTCAGCAAGAATTCTTTTTAAAATATGCTGGATTGTTTCGTAAAGAGTATCTCAACGATAGTGGAGAATATAAAACTTACAATAATGAGTTCAACTTATTAGAATTTATCAACTATCTTTTCAAGCAAAAGCAAAAAGTGCTAGCATCAAATATGGGAAAGAGAGATTTTGTGTCGAGCTTTAACTCTGAAGCAGAACTCAAAGAGATATCATTAAAATCTTCTAAAAAATAAGAGTTTTTTACTTATGATCTTTTCATGCATTGCATAAAATGCTACAAGAAAAGGAAAATAAAAAGTAAACCTATATCTTATAGCGGTACCTATATTAGCAGTTACTATTGCATATACGAGTAGCCCAAATAAGAAAGCTAAAAACAAGGTATAGAATTGCTTATTTCTATAAAGACTATGCTGAAAAAAAATGATGCAGAAAAGATAAATTATAAAAATTGCTTCAAGGAACTGAATAATAAAAAATAAGCCTTCCCAATCCCATGGTAAAGGTAACAAAATAAATTCTGGTAATTTTTGAGCACCAATAATTAGAAAATCAAAATAAGAATTTACCTGCAGTAACTCAGTCTCAGAAATATCAAGGTTAGCTGTCCAGCCTAAAAGATCTTCAGCCAGGAAAGCTATGCGATAGAGGGAGATAAATTCAAGGAATGTATCCTGAGCTAAAATTGCTATCGTGGATCCAAGAATGAAAACAAATAGTAGAAATATATTGTTACTACTAATTCGATAAATGATTGACAGAAGCCAGAAAATAAAAATAAACAATCCATTCTGAATTTTTAGAGTGGCAACCAGTAATGTAAAAATTAAGCCTAATATATATCTATTATGAACGATATTAATCAATGCAATTATAGAGGTAACAATAATCAATATTTCACGCAAAGTAATGGAGCTATACAAAATTATACTTGGCAGAAGAAATAATAGAATTAAACGGTCATCTGAAATATATTTTTTCAACCATACAAAAGTCAAAAATAAATAAGCTTTGCTAACCCAAACCAATGATGAGACTGTCATTACAAACGGTATAGGTATTAAACTAAAGAATTGACTGGACACCCACTTTGAATTTAGAAACCAACCGTTAAGGATAGGATCTTTGTCATCATAAATAAAACTATAAGTATATGTAAATTGATCTGGAAACAGTCTTGGACTAAATAAAAAATAATTAAAAATAAAGGTTGATAAAAAAATAGCTTGGAAGAAGTAAAACTCTATTTGACTGATTTTTTTTAATTTTAAGCAAACAAATGAAATAATAAAAACAAAAACATAGTTTGAAAATTCAAATAGATAATATAAAAATGAGCCGCCATAATTTTCATTAGCGAAAAACTCATTGATCATTTTTAAAGAAAGTTTTTAAGTCTTAGGTAAAAAGCAATATTTACGAAAAAAAGAAACAATATTACATTTGCAATGAAGACAGAAAGAATATTTGGCGAGATTGGATATTCGCTGGCATGAGCAGGATCTATTATAGTCACGAAATATGGTAAATTATTAGTTAGAGATGCCACGGTCAACAACTCAGAATTTAGTAAAGAAACCAGAGAATTAGAGACAATAGCTGGTTGATTTGTTGCTAATGCATCTTGAATAGCAATGCTCCTTTGACTAGTTATCGCAAGTTGAGATTCTTTTGCGCTCAAGTCTGCGGTCATGATCAAATCATCCATAAACTCAATGCCAATCTCAGTAGAAGTAAATAAGCCACTTAAATTAATATCTGGAGCTCTTGGCGACTTATAAACTTTTATAGTTCCGATAATATATGAATTTAAATCACGATAATCAATATAAGGATTTAATTTATATCCCATTAGTAAAGCTGAGACTCTATCAACCAAAGAATGTTTCTTTTTGATTTGATTGATTTCATCGCTATTCTGGTCAAAGAATATTTTTGTTCCCCATCCAAGATCCCACATCTTTTTTGCCGTTTCAAGAGAAAATAAATGCGATGAAAATTTCTCATAAGCATCAGAGGAGCTTGATTCGCCTGATACTATATCTAGAACATTATTAATATTCGACGAGGGCGAGGAAAATGTATTAGTTTCAATTAACTTAGATTCTATTAGAAACTTTGGGGTTGATAGAAGTATTATTATTATACTGAATGGCAAAGATAGCCCTAGCGCATACAAGCTTCTTTTAGTAAATAGATATGTTTTAAACATCAAAATGATGTCCTTAACTGCAGTTAGAATATTGTCCATTTAAAATTGTTTATTAGTTGGTTAAAAATTTTAACTATTCGATTGATTGTAGCCAACTTTGAAACATTAATATACTCCAAATTCTAAATGTCCAATCCCTACTTCCTGATAAATGCTCTTTCCAATATTTGTGAACAATCAAAGGTTCAAGATATCCTTGCTGGGCTAATTTTTCTTGATCAAGAAGGTCTTCAGCCCAATCTTTTAAGGGACCTTTCAACCAATCCCCAATTGGAACTCCAAATCCAGTTTTTGGCCTTTCAATTAGTTCCTTAGGGACATATTTATAAAGTATCTCTCTCAATACCCACTTACCTTGTTTATTTTTGATCTTCATATCTATTGGGATCCTCCAAGCAATCTCAATTACAGATGGGTCTAAAAAAGGGACTCTTGTTTCAAGACTGTTACTCATAGCGGCTCTATCAACCTTGCATAAAATATCTCCAGAAAGATAGGTAATTGCGTCTCTAAACATCATCTGCTCTTCTAACCCAAGTTTTATATTTGGAAGAGCAGCTGTTGTGAGATTGAAGAGCTCTTTCTCATCAACCGAAGAACCAATTACTAGACCATCAGCATTTTGCCATTCAGTAACGAAACTCTTATATAGATCATCAGCGGTATGAATGCTCTGAAAGCGTGCAGCTGTTTTATGGATCTTATCTCCAACCTGAGAAATGGTATTCTCTCTTTGTAAGATATTGCATAAAAAAATATATACGGCGTCCCATTGCTTAGCTGACACCATTGTTAAAAATTTTGAAACTGGGCCTCTTGCAAATGAAGGAAATTTATTAATAAGTGAAAATACTCTTGGACCTAACAAATATCTATTATATCCGCCAAATAGCTCATCGCCTGCATCTCCAGAAAGCGAAACAGTTACCTTTTCTTTCGCTGATTTTGATACAAAGTAAGTTGGTATTTGAGATGAATCAGCAAATGGTTCATCATAGATCGACGAAAGACTTGGAATGAGTGATTTTGCATCATCAGATGAGACCATAAGCTCATGGTGATCTGTGCCAATATGTTTCGAAACGGCTGCAGCAAATAGAGATTCGTCAAATTTCTTGTCATCGAATCCAATAGTAAAAGTCTGGATTGGATGATTGGCTTGCTCCTGCATAAGGGCCACAATTAAGGATGAGTCGATTCCACCAGATAAAAATGCGCCCAATGGAACATCTGAGATGCTTTGCATTGAAATTACGTTATTTAAGGTAGCCTCAACTGATGTAATAGCATTGCTTTCATCAGAAAAAGGTCTTGATTTGGCATTTTGAACAGCATCTCTAAAGTTATACCATCTAGAAAGGTGCAATGATTGGTATTTAAATGCACCATCAAAACCAACTTCTACAATGCTTTCGGGTGGATGCTGTGGCGGAGCGTCGCTAATTTTTAACACACATCCAGAATCAAGCTTATAGATATCCTTATAAATACTAAATGGAGCAGGCACATATAAAAATCTAAAATATTGCTGCAAAGCTCTTCGAGATATAGAGTTATTAAATCCATTGATTGTTCTTAGGCATTTTAACTCCGAAGAAAATACAAAAGATTTGCCGTGGCTTGATTCAATCCAGCCAAAATAGAGCGGCTTCTCACCCATTCTGTCTCTTATAAGATAAAGACTTTCTTCTTGGTTATCCCAAAGCGCAATTGCAAACATGCCTGATAGATGAGGTAATGAATTTTGAACTCCAAAATAATCAAACATTGCTAACAATGTTTCCGTATCAGAGGAACTCTTCCATTGATGTTTTGGGAAAGATTCTAAAACTTTATTTCGTAACAATTGATGATTATAAATCTCGCCATTATATGAAATTATGAACCTATCACTTGCGGATCGCATAGGTTGATGGCCGAGTGAACTAGTATCAATGATTGAAAGTCTTCTGTGACTTAGTGCAATTGAGGAATTATTTGACCAGATTCCAGAATCGTCAGGCCCTCGATGAGCAATTTCATCAGCCATAGCTTTTGCGGTATTTTTCAATATATCAGGATCTTGCTGATCAATTGAAAAGATTCCTGCTATTCCGCACATATAAACTATTGAGGTCGTGACGACTCGGAAGAGAAGTGGTCTTGATACCAAGTAACAGTTTTTTTGATGCCCTCTTCTATTCTTACAGAAGGCTTAAATCCCAACAGGTGAATTGCCTTTGAGATATCGGCTTGTGAATGTCGCACATCACCATCTCTAAATTCTCGATATCTAACATTTGCCTTAATATTTAAATATTTTGAAATTAATTGCTGCAGTTCATTTAGAGAAGTTCTATCTCCAAGAGCAATATTATAAATTTGATTTAATGAATCTTCAGAAGTAGTTAGTGCTGCAATAATATTTGCTTGAATTACATTGTCAATATGACAAAAATCTCTGCTTGTTAAACCATCGCCATTAATGTTAACTTCTGCACCTGTTAGCATTGCATTCATCCAGGAAGGTATTACAGCAGCATAAGCGCTATTCATGCTTTGTCTGCAACCAAATACATTAAAATATCTTAAGCCGATAGAAGAAAACCCAAATGTGCGATAAAAAACATCTGCATATAATTCATTTACATACTTTGTTACAGCATAAGGACTTAATGGCTTGCCAATTGTATTTTCAATCTTTGGAAGGCCTGGGTGATCACCATAAGTGGAACTGCTGGCAGCATAAACAAAGTTCTGGACCTTTGCATCTTTAGCTGATGTGAGTATATTTAAAAAGCCAGTGATATTGCTAGCATTTGTAGAAAGCGGATCCTTGATTGATCTGGGAACTGAACCCAGGGCAGCCTGATGCAAAACATAATCAACTTTATTACAAGCCTTTTCGCAATCATGGATATTAATAATATCGCCTTCAATGAACTGAAAGTTATCCCATTGCGCAGTTGATATAGTTTTTTTTACGTCATCAAAGTTCTCAGTATTGCCCGTAGATAAATTATCCATTCCAATAACTTTTTGATCTAGCTTCAATAGAGCTTCCAATAAATTACTTCCAATAAAACCTGCTACACCTGTAATCAGCCATGTGTATTGATGAGAAGCCAATGAATGAATTGCTTTTTGATATGCAGTCATGTTTAATTTATAGCCTTATATCCACTCTATCTGATGGAAATATATCTTTTAAATCAAATATTACATTGGTAGATTTCAGTAATGGGCAATACTTATCAATGCCCTGATCTGAAAATTCATCATGTCCAACAGCAAGAATCAAAGCGTCATACGATGCTTGTTGTGGATTGGTAGAAATAGCTATGCCCTCTTTATCTAGTAAAACCGAAGGATCTGCCAATGGATCTATAATATCAACCAAACAACCAAAATCTTTCAACTCATTGACGAGATCTATTACTTTTGAGTTTCTAATATCTGGGCAATTTTCTTTAAAAGTTATTCCTAATATTAAAATCTTGGAATTTTTTATCGAAATACTCTTCTGGGACATTGCTTTTATAAGTTTTGATGCGACAAAATGACTCATAGAATCATTCAAATTGCGTCCAGCTAAGATTAGCTCAGGTTTGTATCCTATTTGTTGAGCTTTATAGGTAAGATAATACGGATCAACGCCTATGCAGTGCCCACCAACTAAGCCAGGTTTAAATGGTAAAAAGTTCCACTTGGTACCAGAGGCCTTCAAGACCTCCTGCGTATCTATGCCCAGTAAATCAAACATAATAGCTAACTCATTAATGAGTGCAATATTTATATCTCTTTGAGTATTCTCAATAACCTTTGCTGCCTCAGCAACTTTAATACTAGATGCCCGATAGGTGCCAGCGGTAATAATTACTTTATATAAATTATCGACCAACTCAGCTGCTTCTATGGAAGAGCCAGAAGTAACTTTTTTGATATCTGGCAGCCTATGTGTTTTATCTCCTGGATTGATTCGCTCAGGAGAGTACCCAACATGAAAATTTTTATTTAAAATTAATCCTGAATGCTTTTCAAGAATAGGAATGCATATTTCTTCTGTCGCACCAGGATATACAGTAGACTCATAAATGATGGTATCGCTCTCTTTAATACAAGCTCCAACCATGGCGCTTGCTTTCTTCAAGGGTCCCATATCAGGATTATTGAGAGTATCCACAGGAGTTGGAACAGTAATAATAAAATAGTTTGCTTCGCGCAATGCTTTCGGATTAAAAGAAAACTTCATGGAAGATTTTGCTAGCTCTGAGGATGGAACCTCTTTAGTAGAATCTTTGCCATCCATTAAACTCTGAATTCGTTCCTTATGAATGTCGAATCCTATAACATCGAAGTGTTTGCTAAATTCTATAGCTAGTGGCAGACCTACATATCCAAGGCCGATAATTGCAATCTTCATAACAACAACTTTGTCCAAAATTTAAGTATTATACAGGACATCGTTAAAGATTTATAAGTTGAATTCTGGTGTCATGAGAGTAAAAAAAGAAGTAATATGCATGCGAATGAATATGACCCAACCACAATTCTTCTTTTGGGCTTAAGGTCATCAGAATAATAAAATTGATAGCATACCCAAAAGAGAGAATTTATTATCTCTGCAGCAACAAAACCCAAAACAATTATCTTCATTGGAGCATCTAGATATATTAAACAAAGAGTGATCGCAAGGTATAAAAATTCCCTGATAGCCTCTGATATCATATAAAGTTTAAATTTCTGCTGTTCTAAAGCAGCTGTAGCAATTATCCAGCTCAAAGTTCTTGGGACCATTGCAGATGCAAATAAAGCTAAGTATTCAGAAGCTTTGAGAAACTCAGCGGAGTATAGTAATAGAACTATGAACTTTGATGCTACAACAATAACTAGCGAACATAAAGCTGCAATCGGAAGAAATAAATAAAGGTGCTGGTTATAGAAATTATTTCTATCGACAGGATTTTCGATCGATCCAAGCGTAGGCATAAAATACATTCTTAATGACGACATTAAGAGTGTCAGAAAAGTAGCAATCAAAATAAATCCCATAATGAAAAATGAGAGTTGCTCTACTCCATAGTGAGCTCCAATTTGTCTTTGAATTATTAAAAATGTTGCCGAAATTATTAATGGCTGAACCAAGAGATGTGATGAAGTAGGTAATTCATAAAAGATATTCCTCGAGATGGCTGGAAAGAACTGATGATGAAAGTCTTTTAAATAAATATACAATAAGTATACTGCCGAGATTGCTCCAGACGTTAAAGCTAGTAATGCAACCGTGGCTAAGGCTTGAGGTTTTAAAATAGTGACTGCTAGCAATGTACTTAAGGTACCGATAAGGGAGGCAATAATTGTATGGCGAATAGTTGAGCGCCCATTGTTAAAGCTAATGAGATTCTCAGATATAGCGGTCAAAAATATCAAGCACAATAAAATTTTGATAATAGGCTGATCTTCAAGAGGCAAGATATCTTCAAATACTAGGGTGTAGATCAACTCATCAAGGAATGTTAAGCTAAAAATAATTATGATTGATTGCAATATAATTAATCTAAATATACCTCTTACCAACTTCCGCTCTAGACCTTTCTCGCGTTGTGATCTTGCTGCTGTTGCCAACACGACATTATCAGAGCCAAGTTTCAAGATTGAAGAATAGAAAGTATAAAAAGTTTTTATG
>Ga0181552_10000994_pt1 | contig 21658 bp, 20 predicted proteins | sample 011ome_18_FD_130583 | JGI IMG/M metagenome (GOLD analysis project Ga0181552, IMG submission 130583) | Coastal salt marsh microbial communities from the Groves Creek Marsh, Skidaway Island, Georgia - 011501BT metaG (megahit assembly) | ecosystem: Environmental > Aquatic > Marine > Intertidal...
GAAATAAAAAACCAGTTAAAGCATATTCTATATTGTCTAATGTTCAGAAAAAAGGGATCAAAGCTCCCCCACAAGTTTATAGAGCCTTGGATAGATTAATTGAGATGGGTAAAATTCATAAGATTGAAAGTCAGAACTCATTTATTGCATGTAACACATCTGACTGTGAAACTCCTCATGCTACTGCTTTTTCCATTTGTAATAATTGTGATGAAGTTTCAGAAATTAATGACCCAAAGCTTTTTAAATATTTATTAGATTTTAAAGATAATGATGGAGTGAAGTTTGCTGGCTATAATCTTGAGTTTTTTGGGGTCTGTAAATCTTGTGAACAAATTCAGAAAGTATAAATATTAATTTTTAAAGGGAGATAATTATGAAATTTATTTTATCAATATTAATTTTTTTCAACTTTTCAATTGCTAAAGTTTATGCTGAGGAGACTCGTCAAGTAGATAAGCATGAACATGGAGTAGGTGAGCTTAATATTGCAACAGAAGGAGATGTGATTGAGTTTGAATTTATGATCCCTGGAGCAGATATCGTAGGATTTGAATATGTTGCCAAGAGTGATGCTGATATTGCCAGCATCAAAAAAGCCCTACAGACTTTTGAAAACTATGAAAATATTTTTACACTTCCAAAAAATAGTCGTTGTCAACTTACAGAAAAGCAAGTTGCCCTGAAAGAGGATGAAGACGACCATGATGGTCACGAAGGGCATGATGACCATGATGATCACGAAGGGCATGATGACCATGACCATGATGAGCATGCTGAAGAAAATCATAATGAGTTTTATGCTAAGTATTCGTTTGAGTGCGGTGATATTAAAGCCATCAATAATGTAGAATTTCCCTATTTTTCAACATTTCCAAATTCTGGAGAGTTGGAAGTTCAGTTTATTTCTAGTATAGGATCTGTTAGCTTTGAAGTTGAAGCAGAAGAACCTTCTATAAATATTGATGGAAAAATCTAATTTGAATGCAAATACGATACGAATTAATTCAGTAAAGTTTCATTGGTCTAATAAAAATGACTTTAAGATCAATGTCCCTGAATTTAATGTAGCGCGAGGTGAAAAAGTATTACTCCTAGGTGAAAGTGGGTCTGGTAAAACAACTTTACTTTCTCTTATATGTGGTTTTTTAAATCCAATTTCTGGCGATATATTTTTAAATAATGAGACTATTAATAATTTATCGGCTAGAGAAAAAGATCAGTATAGGTGTGACAATATCGGGATCATATTCCAACAATTTAATCTTCTTCCATATGCCAAAGTAATTGATAATATTTTACTACCTCTTTATTTTTCTAAGACAAGAGTTCAAAATATAAAAGATCAAAAAGGAACAGCTGCAAATCTATGTAAATCGCTTCGGCTTCCTGATGAAGTGTTAAACATGCAGGCGAGCAAACTAAGTGTTGGCCAACAACAAAGAGTTGCTGTTGCTCGGGCATTAATTGGTAATCCTCCATTAATCATAGCTGATGAACCAACATCAGCCTTGGATAAGAGTGCACAAAGCATATTTCTTGATTTAATGTTTTCTCAAATCTCTGAGAGTCATTCAACGTTATTAATGGTTTCTCATGATGAATCTCTTTCTCAACGTTTTGATCGAGTAATTAACTTAGATGATATATTAAAGGAGGGAGATTAAAAATGCTTCTTAAGCTAACTTTTGCTTCTTTATACGCTAGGTTATTAACCGTAAGTATGACTGTATTTGCAATATCTCTATCGCTAATGTTGTATCTCAGTGTAGAAAAATTAAGGACTTCTGCTTATACAAGTTTTACAGATACAATTTCTCAAACTGACTTAATTTTAGGTTCTAGAACAAGTTCGATACAGCTCTTGTTATATTCTGTTTTTAGGGTTGGAAATGCGACCAACAATATTACCTGGGAGAGCTACGAAGAAATTATGAATAAAGATGAAGTGGAATGGTCTGTACCAATTTCGCTAGGAGATAGTCACAAAGGTTTTAGAGTTATGGGAACAAATTTGGACTTTTTCAAGAGATACAAATATCGAGGAGGTCAATCAATAAAGATAAGCGAAGGAAATTATTTTGATGACTTATATGACGTAGTTCTAGGAGCTGCAGTTGCAGAAAAGTTAAAATATAACATAGGCAAGTCAATTATTGTTTCACATGGGATAAAATCTTTTACGGACCATGACGATCAACCCTTTAAGGTATCAGGTATATTAGAGAAAACTGGAACTCCAGTTGATAATACGGTCATTGTGAGTTTAGAGGCGATAGAGGCTATTCATGTTGATTGGTCAAGCGGTGCAAAAATACCTGGTCAAGAAACTCCCATTGAAGAAATTCGAAAAATGGATTTATCAGCTAAAAATATTACTGCTGCTTTTATTGGGGTTAAATCAAAATTAACTATCTTCAAACTGCAGAGATGGATAAATGAATATCCTGAAGAAGCTTTGACTTCAATATTGCCAGGTGTTGCTCTTCATGAACTTTGGAGAATTATTGGTATAGTAGAAAATCTTCTATTGGGGATTTCAATTGTTGTAATTTTTACGACATTAATCGGGATGTCTGCAATTATATTTTCTAGTTTAAACGAAAGAAGGCGTGAGATGGCAATTTGGAGGGCAATGGGAGCTTCACCAAATGTTATTATTGGAATACTAATGTTAGAAGCCTTTATTATTTCCTTTTTAAGTACTTTGGTCAGTAGCATCTTTTTATACATACTGCTAAATATATTACAGCCTTGGATTGATAATACTTATGGAATTTTAATAAATATTGAATTGCTGTCTTTTAAAGATTTATTAATTTTTATACTATTCATTATTTCTGCAATGCTTGTAAGTTTAATACCAGCTATAAGAGCATATTGGTTTTCAATTAATGATGGAATGACAATCAAAATATAATGAGTCCAAATAAATTTTTACCAATTTTAGTTATTCTATTTCTATTATCTTCTTGTTCACAAATTGATGATTCAAAAGAAATTGGTTGGAGTGACCTAATTCCCTTTACGTCGATATTTAATCCTAGTGATGTAAAATTTAATAAGAGTCTCAATGGAAAAGTAGTTAAGATACCGGGGTATCTAATTCCATTACACTATGAAGCTCGTGAAATTAAAGAATTTATGTTAGTGCCGTATATCGGCGCTTGTATCCATGTGCCTCCACCTCCTGCAAATCAGTTAGTATATGTCATTAGTGATTTGCCATGGGAAAATGACTTTATTTGGGATCCAATTTGGATTACGGGAGAGATTTCAATAGGAGGTCAAAACACTATAATATCTCTAAATCCCCATGAAACATACCAAGCTAATGCGGGATACGAAATGATTGCTCATGAAATTATTGATTATGAATATTAAATAATAATGAATATTTTCTTTTCTTTAAAATCACAAGAGGATATGAGATAAATTGAATATGGAAAATAATCAAGTTTCAGAAATAATTGCAAATCTCAAGGGAAGGCGCAAATATGAAGAAAAAAAAGCTAAGAAATTGGGTTATGATTGTTTATACAAATATTTTGAAGATAAACTTGAACAAGCTGCAAAATTAGAGGCAGAAAAAGAAAGTTTAGCAGAAATAGAAGCACAGAAAACAATTCTAAGAAAACAGAAATTAAAAGAGAAAAATACTTGTAGCTGTTGCTAGGATAAAAAAGAAACGGGGCTGCAAAAATTACTCCGAAAAGCTTTCTCTGCAACCCCGAAACACGTCACGCTTCTATCCAAATTCCCCGAAAGGCTTTCGACTTCTACGCTCCGATAAACAAAATCTTAAATGAAGAAAAAATTTTTGAAAGATAAAAAAATTTTCTTTAGGTTCTTCAAATTGTGGATATGTGGATAATCATATTAACTCAATAAAACTATGAATTTAGATACACTTTTTATTAACATTAATTTAAAAAAAATTTATTTTAGAAAACTTCTTATAAATTCGATTTCTTTTTGATCAAATGGAGTTCCATCAATCCTAAAAATATCATGAAACCATAAGTCAGGCTCTGGAATTGGGTCATTAATTTTTAAGTATAGATCCTCTTTTTTTTTCTTTTCCATTTCAATTATAGTTTCCCAGCCAAAGTGTGTTTGGCTCTTTCCTGCAACAAAGCCCCAGTTGTAACATGCGACATGATTTTTTTTGAAAATTGGTAAAGAAGCTTCAAATGTTGTCCCAAAATGTCGAGCCATATATTCAGTACAAAAAATTGGTCGATTACTCTCTTTTAATTCATTGATCGTGGGTTCAAGTTTATCTAATTCGTACATGTGAAAACTTATGATGTCTGAATTTTTTCTATTTAAATCTATTATTTCTTTACCGATCGATCCATTTAAGCAGGCTGTTAATGGCTGTTGAGGCCTAACCTCATGAGCCCACTTCCAAGTCATATCCAATAATTCGTAGGAATTTTCATTGTTACCAAATTGTCCAGGTTCATTATAAATATCCCACATCAAAATTCGCTCATCTTTAGAGTACTTGTCTAACACTTCTTGAACGAATTTTTTCAAGCGTTCAACTTCAGTAAAATTTTTATCATGTATTTCTTTTACTATTTTATATCCTGGACTTTGCGCCCAACCTGAATTATGAACACCCAAAACTGGCAGCATTTGTTTTCCAGCTACCGGATTGGATCTATGGCAGTCATCAAATAAAACAATGATTGGCTTAATATCTAACTCATTAGTGATGTTTAAAAACTCATCAAAGTTTTTACAAAATGCATCTTTTTCATTCCACAATAAATCATGCAAATAAACTCGAAGTGAATTGAATCCAATACTTTTGGCCAGAGTGAGCTCTTTAATAATTGTTGATCGATCAAATGTTTCAGATTGAAACATTTCCAATTGGTTTATGGATGTACTTGGTAGAAAATTGCAACCAACTAACCAACTATACTGCTGATACCATTCATTGGCTTGATCTACCGACCATTGAGACATAAAGGCTTATTTTTTATACATCTCTTCATCAGGATAAGGGAACCACCAAAAGTCTTGTGGTTGACAGTCAGGATCAATCATAACTGTTTTTGTATCTCTAAATGTTTCTAGTCCCTCAGCACCTAATTGTCGGCCCATGCCTGATAATTTAGTTCCACCAAAAGGTCCTGCATCATTATCCAATAACGGTGCATTGACCCAAACCATACCAGCTTCAAATTGTTCAGCAGCACGGATGCCCTCAGATAAATCACTTGTATAAATGTTTGCGCCAAGTCCATATTTAGAATTATTTGATTTTTGCATTGCCTCCTCAAAACTTGAAACCTTACAAATAGGAGCAACAGGTCCAAAACTCTCATTGTTGAATATACTCATTTCATCATTACAATTTGTAAGAACCGTAGGAGCAACAAACCATCCTTTATTAAATTCACTTAAACGTTCACCACCAGTAACTGCTTCTGCTCCTTCGCTAAGCGCTGTGTTTATAACTTTTTCGTATCGATCTCTTTCTTTTTCAGAAACAATTGGCCCCATATCAACCTTATCAAGACCATTTCCAACTCTTATTTTTTTCGTTTCTTCAACTAACTTATCGACAAATTCATCATGTATTTTTTCATGAACAAAAAATCGTTCAGCTGATACACAAATTTGTCCACAATTCATATATGCAGAAAAAGCTGCTGCTCGAGCTGTTATATCCATCGGAGCTGATGGCATAATAATAAATGGATCATTGCCTGAGTTCTCAATCAAAGATCGTTTCATCAACTCTCCACATTTGCTAGCAATTCCAACTCCAACAGGAACACTTCCAGTGAATGCAATCATATGAGTATCTGGATGTTCAACTAAAAACTTACCCGCAGGAGCTTCCCCTGTAACAACTTGAAATAGACCTTCAGGTAAAGCAGAAAAAGCTTTTGCAAATAATAAAGTTGTTAAAGAAGTATATTGTGATGGTTTAATTATTACAGAGTTACCAGCTGCAAGAGCTGCACTAGCTTCCCAAGCTAGAAGAACCATAGGATAATTAAAAGGCAATATTAAAACACAAGTTCCAAGGGGCTGCTTTAAGGTATAATGAAATTGACCTTCAACTGCTGAGCCAATAACTTTACCAGTTTCACCACGACCCATTTCTGCGTAGTATCTTATATTATGTACACTCCAATGAACCTCATCCATTGATTCTTTATATGGCTTACCCATTTCACGTGTGAGCGCTTCAGCAAATAGTGGTCCCATTTCCGCAATTTTATTTGCTACTTCGTGAAGAACATGACTTCGATCTAAAGCTGATTTTGCATTCCAAATTTTTTGAGCTTTATTAGCAGATGTAATAACATCTTCCATTTCTGCTTGGGTTGTTTCTGGGATTTGACCTAATCGATCTTCTGTTGCTGGATCAATAACATCGATTGAATTTGTTGATTTGCTCTCACTAAAGCTACCATTTACGTAAATTTTTGAACTGACTTCATTAAAACTATCGATCAAAGACATTTCTTCTCCTTAAAAAAATATTATAAATAATCTTAATAGGTAAAAGTTTTTATTTCTATACTCAATTTAATAAATTATCTTAAGTTTAAATTAATGCCCCTATCGCTTAATAGTAAAGCAGGTCATTGGTAATGATCAGCCGCTGGAGCGTAACCAGCTAGGGGCACCATTTAAATTTTTAAGAAATGTAAGTATTGAGATAAATATAAATGCGCTCTTTCAATTACGAGCATCGAAATCATCTTGGAGTAATTCCACGTATTCTCTCTGTTCTACGTCTTAATAGCTCAGTAACTATGAGTAAAAAAGTTGACATAACAATTAAGCATGTTGCAACAGCCATGATTGTAGGACTCAATTGCTCTCTTAAACCAGTCCACATTTGAAGTGGAATAGTTGTCAATGATCTTTCTCCACCTGCTACAAATAAAATAACAACAATTTCATCAAAGGATGTTACGAATGCAAATAAAGCTCCAGAAATAATTCCAGGAAGAATAAGAGGTAAAGTAATTTTAAAAAAAGTATTTGTTGGAGGACTTCCTAAACTTGATGCAGCACGGGTAATGCTATCATCAAATCCACTAAGGGTGGCCGTGACTGTTATAACTACAAAAGGTGTTCCTAAAATAATATGTGCAATGATTATGCCTGGAAATGTCGCTGCTAATCCAACTTTAGCAAGCGAAAAGAAAATTGCTGATCCCGAAATAATCAAAGGAATTATCATTGGAGATATTAAAACACTCATGATCAACTGTTTATATGGCATATAGCGGCTACTTAATCCGAGAGCGGCAATTGTTCCAAGTGTTGTAGCTCCAATAGTTGAGAAGAAAGCATAATAGAAACTATTTCTAACTGCTATTCCCCAAGGGTTTTTGGTTCCATAGACCATATCTTCATACCAGCGCAATGAAAATGCATCAGGATCGAGTGCAATCATTCCTTTCGAGAAATGAATATACTGCTCAGCGTTGAATGAAAGTGGGATAATTACAAATAGCGGAGCTATTAAAAAAATAAATATTGAGGTGCAAATAATGAGGTAGCTATAATGCCACAAGCGATAACGCATTTCCGTATATTTTGGTAAAGCCATTATCCTAACCTCATATTATCAATGCCGACAATTCTATTGTAGAGCCAATAGACAATTAAAACTGCAATTAAAAGTACAGCTGCCATTGCAGTTGCGAGACCCCAATCTAGTGATTTTTGCATATGATAAGCTATACGGTTACTGATAAGAACACCTTTGGATCCTCCAACAAGAGCTGGCGTAATATAATATCCAATTGCTAACACAAACACTAGAATCGAACCAGCACTGATGCCTGGATAAGTAAGAGGGAAATATATTTTTCGAAACGCATTAAATGGAGTAGAGCCCATTGAAACCGCAGCGCGCATTAAACTTGGCTGAATAGTTTTCATTACACTATAAAGAGGTAAAACCATAAATGGTAATAAGATTTGAGTCATGGCAATAAAAGTACCAGTCATATTATACATTAGTTCTAAGCGATTATCATCCGCAACGATTCCAATAGAAACAAGAATGTCATTTAGAACTCCTTGGGTTTGTAGTAAAACCATCCAACTCGATGTTCGCACGAGCAAGGATGTCCAAAACGGAAGTAGGACACATATCATTAATAAATTTGCATAACGTGTTGGTAGGGCAGCCAGCAAATGAGCTATTGGATAAGCCAATATAAAGCAGCAAAGAGTAACTCCAACTGCTACAAAAATTGTTCTAAGCCATAAGGTAACATTAATTCTTTTCTTTTCAGGTATTCGTTCAATAGATCCATCAAAATTTTGTTCAAAATCGAAAGTGGTTAAATATTTTCTTCCATGATAAGCCTGTGTGCCTCTTTTAAGAGCAAGCCAATATTCAACATCTGCCCACCTTTTATGAACATCAATAAATTGCTCAAGAAAGTTTTCTTTTTCATCAAACTTATCTAATTTTCGAGCAGTCTTTTTAATTAAACTTGTAAATCCACCTTTTTCATAATTAAGACGAGTAGCAACCTTTCCATGTTTTTTTTCAGCAATTAAATCTTTTAGCTCATAATAAAATGTAGAAGTTACTTCCTCAGGAGGAAGATCTTTTCCATCCCATTTTTCAACAGCAATAGCTGTTTTTGCCAGTAATGAATTCATTTCAGTGTTATCAACACTTCTGATCATCATTTGAAAAATAGGAAAAATATAAGCAATCAGAATAAATAGTAATAAAGGCGCCACCAATAAAAAAGCAGTGGTTCTTCTTCGAGACTCAACTTTTCTTAGTTTAACGGATAACAGCTCTCCGTCTGATGTTCTGATAGCTTCTGACACAGGAATAGACTAAGAAATTTGATAAAAAATAAAAGAAAAAAATTTAAAATTTCCTAGGCAGCCTCATTGAGACTGCCCAAGAAAGGATTAGACTTAAAGGTTAGCTTTCCAAGCTTCCCACGCATCATTGATTTCAGTGTTATTATCCGCATAGAACTCTGGGTTCATAAGGATATAATTCTGAGTATTCGCAGGCGCAGTAGGCATGTGAGGCATAATTCTAACTTTTCCAGCTTGTGGAGATTCGAACCATGGCTCATCAGCATTGATGATATCAAGCGATGAAATACGGAAAGGTGCGTAAGCAATATGCTTTGCACTTCCAGCTAGACCCTCAGAACTTGTAAAGTACTGAAGAGCTTTCATAGCTTCTTCTTGGTTAGGTCCACCTTTAACAAGTACAAAGTACTCGTAGTCTAAGATTTGACCATCCCAAACCATCTTCATTGGAGAGCCTTCATTAACGATAGCGTTAAAGTGACGGCCGTTCCAACCAGTTGCCATTGTTGCTTCACCTGAAACAAGTTGCTCAGGTGGCTGTGCACCAGCTGACCAGAAAATGCAACCACCATCAGGGTGCTCACAAAGCTCTGTAATTTTATCTAGAGCTCTATCAATTCCATTTTCTTCCATGTAATCATAAACGTCAGCAGCAGGTACGCCGTCAGCTACTAGAGCAATTTCTAAGTTTGACATTGCGTTAGCATAAAGTGATCTAACACCTTTATATTTGTCTGCGTCAAAAAAATCGCCAATTGTAGATGGGGCATTCCACTGATATGCGTCAGTGTTGTATGCATAATTCCATGAGTAAAGGATGTTTCCTACAGCACATTTACTAGGCATTGGAGCAAAGAAATCTTCGCTTGCTGGCATACCGTTTACACCTGCCGGGAAGTCATTGTCGAAATCAAATTCGACAAATAATCCTTCATCACAACCGATGATAGTATCACGTGCATAAACATCTATGATGTCCCATGTGATCGCTCCTGACTCAACTTGTGCTTTAATTTCACCAAGTCCACCAGAATAATCGATCCAGTTTACTTGAACCCCAGATTTTTCTTGGTAGGGATCCCCGTAACCTAATTTTTGACTCTCTGTATAAGCACCACCCCATGACACAACATTTACTTCTGCTGCTGTCGCAAGAGACGGAGCTAGGAATACAGCTGCCAATGATATTATTTTAGTTAATTTTAACATTATTAAGCTTCTCCTTTTTATTAAGCCGATATTACAGAACGTATGGAAGAATATTGCAACCATAAATTAATAATTTTTTCAAAAAAAATGTAAAAATATCAATTACTAAAAGTCTAAAGCTCTACAATCTTGTCCAGTCCAGCCTAATTGAACCTTGTCTTCAACATTTAGCTTTATTTCATCACTAGAATTAGGGATTTTTAGGATAAATTGATCATCATTTAGTATATTTACACGGACTCTTGTATGATCACCGTGATAAATAATCTCTTTAACAGTTGCTTCAAATCTGTTTTCCGCATCAGACGGATTTATTGAAACTCTCTCAGGACGAAGAGACATTTTTGTTTTTTCTCCAACAGAGGATACTGCTATTGGATTTGCTATGACAGTCTCACCTGTGTCTGTTTCTACTTTTGCATGATTTCCAGAAATTTCTTTTACCGTTCCAGTGATAGTATTATTTTCTCCAATAAACTCCGCAACAAATGAATTTACAGGTGTTTCATATAGTTCATTAGGATTTGATAATTGTTGAATATAACCATCATTGAATACAGCAATACGGTTTGACATTGTTAGAGCTTCACTTTGATCATGAGTAACATATACAACTGTAACGCCCAAGCTTTCATGAATATGCTTTAACTCATATTGCATACTTTCTCTTAAATTTTTATCTAAAGCGCCAAGAGGTTCATCCATAAGAACAAGTTGAGGATCAAAAACAAGAGATCTTGCAACGGCAACTCTTTGTTGTTGACCGCCTGAAAGTTGTGCGGGCATACGATTACCAAAATCAGATAGTGAAACCATAGCAAGAGTTTTATTTATTTTTTCATCAATAACTTCTTTAGGTGTTTTTCTAACTTTAAGAGGGAAGGCCAAGTTTTCATAAACTGAAAGATGTGGGAATAAAGCATAATTTTGAAAGACCATACCAATACCTCTTTTATGAGGCGGTATGTTAGATATTGGACTACCATCTAAATAAATTTCCCCATTCGTTGGCGTCTCAAACCCAGCAAGCATCATTAATGTTGTAGTTTTGCCAGACCCTGATGGACCAAGAAGAGTTAAAAATTCGCCTTGAGCTATATCAAGATCGAGACCTTTGACAACAAGGACTTCTCCATCATAACTCTTGTCAACTTGTTCAAATTTAACAAAATCTTGCTTAACTTCGGACATAATTTATCAGTTTTATTAGTGATTTAAGAGACTGTATCAGAAATAAAACAGCAAAATCAACAAATTTATTTTGATACGTAATTTTTAATTATTGCGACAATTTTGAGCATATTTTCCTATACTATTTAATGTATTGATCTACACAGAATCTGAAATAAATACTATAATTCATTAGGATTAATTATATTTTTATATGTCATTCAAAATTAAAAATACTGATCTCATATCAAACTTCACAAATATGAATGAATATATTCAAAAATATGAGCATATTAAGTTTGATCTAGATAAAATGCGTGAAGCAGTTGAGCAACTCATAAAAATTAGACCCTTTGAAAGAGATGCAGAAAAAGGATTACTTAAATCAAATGCTATTTGCCTTAACTATGATGAAAAAGAACTGGATGAGTGGTTTGGTGGCAATGTTAGAGGCAAGTATTGGACTAAACCAGATTCATCTTTTGAAGAAATGGAAAGAGAACCCTATATCGATGAGTCGAGATATACTTTATTTAACGCAAAGCTGAATGATACGTATTTAAAACATGTCTATGAAACACTAAGTGAGCATTTTGCAATAGGTCGTTGTCGAATTATTAAGATGCCACCTAGAACAACGCTGAGTTGGCACCGAGATCCAGAAAAAAGAATTCATGTTTCTATTAAAACGAATTATGGATCTCGAATGTTTATTGAAGATACAGGTTTTCATATTCCTGCTGATGGTCATGTTTATATTACTGATAATACTAAATATCACACAGCAATAAATGGTGGTGAAGAAGATCGTATTCATTTAGTTGCTACACTTTTAAATTCTTAATTTAGAAACAAATAATTGATTGCATTTCGGTATGCTTTCAGAATAAGATCTATCTTATATGGAAAAATATCAACATTACATAAATGGAAAATGGACAGATGGTTCATCTAAAGAAACTATTAATGTAGTCAATCCTGCAAACGGCAAAGATATTGGACAGATTGTTTGTGCACAAAGTGAAGATGTAAATGCCGCAGTTGAAGCTGCTTTTGACTCATACAAATCAAGAATTTTAGTTGATATGCTTCCAATGGAGCGCGCTAAGTTGATGCGTGCAATAGCAAACGAATTAAGAGCAGTAAGTAAAGATGGCGGCAAACTTCTGTGTCATGAAAACGGAAAATTACTTGCTAACGCAGAATATGAATTTATTGATGGCGCGAATTATTTTGATTACTACAGTGGAATGACTGATAAGTTAGAAGGTAATACTATTCCAGTTAACAATAAGGTTGTTGATTATACATTGCTTGAGCCTTATGGAGTTTCAGGTCATATTATTCCATGGAATTTTCCAATATCAATGCTTGCTCGCTCATTAGCATGTGCATTTGCTGCAGGTAATTCTACAGTCATCAAAACTGCTGAACTTACACCGTTAGCAACAGCTGCATTTTTTACAAAAGCAATTGATAAAGCTGGAGTACCTCCAGGGTTAATCAACGTTATATGTGGTTATGGAAATGAAGCCGGAGCAGAACTTACAGCTCATAAAGATGTAGCTCAAATAACATTTACAGGTTCTGTTGCTACCGGTAAAAAAATTCTTCACGCGGCCGCTGAAAGAGCTGTACCCGCAGTAGTAGAGTTGGGTGGCAAGTCTGCTGCAATCGTTTGCCCTGATGCCGATTTGGATAAAGTTGTTGCATCAGCTAAAGCTGGAATTTTTGGTCAAGCGGGTCAAATTTGTTCTGCCATGTCAAGAGTTGTAGCTCATAAATCTATCAAAAATGAGCTTGTCGAAAAGTTAGCTAATTTGGCTTCAACAATCAAAGTTGGACCAGGAGATGTTGAAGGCAGTGAACTTACACCTGTTATATCTGAAGAGCAGGTTCAAAAAGTTGAAAACTATGCTCGTTCAGGCCAGCAAGCTGGGGCCGAAGCTGTTGCTGGTGGAAAGCGAGTTGAAGGCGATGGTTATTTCTTTGAAGCAACTGTCTTCGATAATGTAAAACCTGATATGACTATAGCACAGGAAGAAATATTTGGACCTGTTCTATCCGTCCTCGAATATGATGAGCCAGAGGAAGCAATTGAAATAGCAAATGGTACAGAGTTTGGTTTAGCAGGTGGAGTGTTTACGCGAGATTTAGATAAAGCAACAGAAACTGCAAGTAAACTTGAAGCTGGTCAAATCTATGTAAATAGTTGGTTTACAGGAAGTGTGGCCACTCCTTTTGGTGGATACAAACAATCTGGTTACAGCCGTGAAAAAGGACAAGAGGCAATCAAAAGTTATCTTCAGGTCAAAAATGTTGGTATCCAACTTTAATTTTAATGGACACTCAACTTACTCAGGATCAAGCATTAGAACTTGCCATTAAAACACTAACCGCAGCTGGAGCATCAGAAGAAAATGCGACGCCATTAGCAAATGGTATTATTCAAGCTGAAATCGATGGCATTAAAAGTCACGGGTTCCACTATCTTCCAATATACTGTTTACATTTAAGCTGTAAAAAAGTAAGGGGTGATGCATCTCCAAAATTAAATCATAAGTCAAATGTAGCTTTATCTGTTGATGCAGATAATGGATTTGCTCACCGAGCTATTTCTTTGGGATTTGAAGAGTTAATTCCATCTGCAAAAGAAAATGGAATTGCTTCACTTGCGGTATCCAATTCATACAATTGTGGCGTGCTTGGATATCATACGAAAAAATTGGCTGAAGAAAATTTAATTGGAATTGGTTTTACAAATGCTCCAGCATCTATTGCACCTCTTGGTGGAATTAAGCCTGTTATAGGAACAAATCCTTTTTCGGTCGCTATTAAAAGTGAAGGTAGTGTCAAAATTCTAATAGATCAGTCAGCAAGTGTAATTGCAAAAAGTGAAATTGCAGTTAGGGCTAAATCTGGAGAGCCTATTCCAATTGGATGGGCATTTGGTCCAGATGGAAAAGATACAACTGATCCTTCTATTGCCTTAAAAGGAACAATGGCTCCAAGCGGTGGATACAAAGGTTTTGGTGTTGGTTTATTTGTTGAGATTATGGCTGCATGTTTAACAGGATCAAATCTTGGAATTGAGGCAAGCTCGTTCGCTGATGATACGGGAGGTCCTCCGGGCACAGGTCAATTCTTTATTGGCATTAGCCCAGAGAAATTTTCAAATAACTTTGATGAGAAGATACTAATTCTAATTAATTCAATTGAAGCTCAGGAGAATGCTCGTATTCCAGGTGCTAAAAGAATAATGAATGCAGAGAAAAATTCTAACTCCTCAATTACTATTAAAGAAGAGCTTTATAATAAGATTTTATCCTTACAATCTTAACTTTATCAATATGATTATTTAATAATGGTGATAGCTTTCACTTTCATCAACAAAAGTTTCAGTAGATAGTTTATATAAACTGTCCCATACTTTAGAATCGAAAGTATCTTGATTTTCAATGACGTTAATTGTTAGCTGTTTAGTTGATTTAAGAATTTTTTTTCTCAAGTCTGTATTAGATGATATATAGTTATTTAGATTTAATAAAATTTCTATGTCATCAAATTTAATTTCAATCATTTTACCAATTTTATAGGAAATCCGATTAAGAAAAGGAATTAGTAATATTGGGAAATCTAGAGACGTAATTGATAATTTTTTTAATTCCATGACTTTGTGAGAAGCATCCAGCAAAGCTACCCCAGTGAATATTGGACAAAAATTACCTTCTTCAAGACGGTTTTCCTTTTCAACTTTTTGAAGACCCTTTGGATCCTTGTTTTTAATTTTTTTAAGATAGTCATTTAAGTTTTCAAGACCAGAGATTTTGTAAAGCTCCAATGATCTGACACATTTCCCAATTTCTTCAGAGATACCCCAAGTAAAACCTGCTGCACGGGAAGCTCTTTTAGAAATTGTTTCTATTTCACTCGATGTCCTCATGCGAGATTATACATCCAAGTGTCATCTGAAGATTTCAGTTCATGAATCAGAGGTGCTCCTTGGTACATATTAATTCTTAACCACTTATCAGATCTAGGGTCAAATTTTTGTGCACCAAAGAAAGACAATTTTAATCTTAACATATCAATCGGTATCAAGTTTTTATCAATTGTATTATCTTGTATTTCAGAATAAGGAAAATTCTCTACTATAAAACATCGACGCACTACATGTCTGACTTCTTGATTTAATAATAAAAATTCACCAACAGTATTTGATTGGGGGCTCTTTTTTAGTCGTTTGTATAACTCAGCTATATCTCTAGCGATTGCCAGTGGCTGTTCTAGGTGAGAGCCACCTTCTTCATATCTATTTGCAACTCTTGGCTCTTCTTTATTTTTTGAAATAAACCAAAAGTTTGCTACTGATTCTTTGTCATCAAAATTTATGTCTAAAAATTTAGAGTAATGACTTTCAATAATTGATAACAAGTCTGATACAGTTTTTTCTGCTGGAATATCAAAATATTGATCTTCATCTGAGCTCATATTAGCTACTAAAGGCTCAATAATTGAGTCATAAGGCTCCATCATCATTGATACAATGTACTCAACTCCTTCATCGCTTAAATTTTCTTCAATCCAACTGTATATTACGTTCCATAGGTAATCTTGTTTTGTGTCTAATTCACTAAAAAAGTTTTTCTTCAGATTATTTAGATCTGATTTTAATTTTTCAATCTTCTCATTTTGATACTCGCTATTAGTTTTCCAAGAGTTTATATTTTTTTCAGAGCGTTCTAGACATGATTTAAAATATTCAAAATCATCAACATTAACTTTTTTGATTTCTCTTATTTGCTTGAGTGCCTCTTCCCTTGAAAAAATCCAATTGTGTAAGAGTGTTGGGTGGTTAACAATGAATGGGGCCATTCCTAATCCAGTAGAATTCCCAATACCAAGATTACGTGCGATGTCATGACTAAGCTCTACAGCTTTTTGAGGATTTTTACATTTTGCAATATGATTAACTTGGTCAAAAGTAAATTGCCGAACTAAATAGACCAGCATCATTTCTAATCTAAATGGACCACAGATTTCTGGCCGATCTTTAATTCTGTATCTATCTGCTAATCCAAATTTACCAGACCCATAAACTGCAGTTGTTCTGTATAAATATCCAACATCACTTACCAATTTATGATCCGGCTGTAAACCCTGACTCAGTTTTTCAATCACGTGTTCAAAAATTCTAACTGACTTATTAGCTCTGGATAAAGTTAATTCTTTGTAGGACACTCTTCCTACTTCTTGCTTGGGCACATTTTCTTTTAATCGATTTAAATCAGATTGGGTTGGTATTCCATCATGAAGAACAAAAGCAGCATCCCATTTTGTTGCAATTACTCTGTCAGATCTTTCATCAGCATTTAATTCATTAGTAAAGCAAACCAATGAATAGGTTCGCTCGCCATTATTTACAGAATAGACAGCTGAACCATATCCTTCGTTATTTAATTCAAAAGAGACTCTATCAAATTTCCAATTTTTAAATTCACGTATAAAGCTTCTAAGAAATGATAATTTTGACTGATGGAAAGACCCCAAACGTGATAATGTCATGATCTTTTTTGGGTCTCGGTAATCTATTTTAATCATACTTAATTAATGTAATCTTTATAAAAATTAAACCAGTTGTTTCCCAAAATTAATTTTATTTCTTTGTCATCAAATCCTACAGATTTTAGTCCTTTTTCTAAATTAACAAAACCTCTGGCATCTTGGAACCATGCAGGCTGATCAGGAAATGCTGCATTTGAAGCACTTCCTTCACCATAATCTTTTGTTTTCGTCCATGTGCCATTTCTCATCCAGTCCACAACAGAGTTAGGTTGTTTTAGACACAAGTCAGATCCAATTCCAATTTGACTTACTCCCATAACTTCAGCTGTCTGTGCAACCATCGAACAAAAGCTATCAAGGGTACAATCGGTTCCATTTTGTAGATGGTGAGGATAAAGAGATAACCCGAGCATTCCGCCTGATGCACCAAGCTCTTTCAAGAGTTCATTAGATTTATTTCTACGAGCATTATGCCAAAACGAAGGGTTTGCATGAGTAATCGCAATAGGCTTTTCAGACAATTCAATTGCATCGAATGTAGATTTTTCAGCAGAATGAGACATATCAACTACAACACCCACTCTATTCATCTCTCTAATTACTTCTTTTCCCATACGTGTAACACCACTGTCATTATCTTCATAACAGCCTGTCGCTAAAAGAGATTGATTATTGTATGTAAGCTGCATGAATACAGCTCCCAATTTGTGAACTTCTTCAACTAAATTAATATCATCTTCGATAGGTGAACAATTCTGGAAGCCAAAAAAAATTGCTGTTTTTTTTGTTTCATTGGCTTTTTGAATATCTTTGTAAGTCCTTCCATGAAGTATTAGATCTGAAAATTCTTCAAAATAACTGTTCCATTGATCAATATTCTTTTGAAGCTCATCGAAATCTTCATGATAAGCAATTGTTACATGAACTGCATCTAATTGAGCCTCCCTATTTATTTTAAATATTTCCTCAGACCAATTACAGTATTGTAAGTTATCTATTTTAAAGTCCTGATTTTTTTCCATAAGACATTTATAATATTTAATTCATTGAGATAAACCCATTTTTTTTTAAATTGAGCCATTTTTATGTAAAAGCTGAATTAAAATTTTTATTTCTTATCTTAATTCTTGAGTGTAGACGCGCATATGATTTTCAGCTACCATTTCTTTTCAATTTAGGATTTTGTATAAAATTATCTCATTCCTTAGGGGGGAAAAATGACAGATTTAGAAGCTCATGTAAATCAACCGGGCCGTGATAAATTAGTTAAAGCGGTTAGAGAAAAAATAAATGAATTGGGAATTACTTATATTTATTTTCAATTTATTTCAGTAACAGGGCGTATAGTTGGAAAAGGTATTCCGGCTGCACATTGGGAACGTACCGCAGAAAAAGGTTTCCAACTCGTTTATGGGTCTACTGCAAACCTGTTCATAGATAGACATGGCGACTACATTGGATATGGCCCTGAAGCTATGGAATTAGTCGGTATTCCTGACCCTGAAACATTTGTTCAACTTCCATGGGATAAGCGAGTGGCTAGAGTTTATTGTACTTGCTTTAGAAACAGAGAAGAGCGAGAAAATCCAGGTGGACATTTGACTTCAGATTGTCGTGGTAATTTAAGAATTATACATAACGAGTTTAAAGAAAAGCATGGAATGAATATGCGAGTTGGCACCGAGCCTGAAATGATGTGGCTTAAAAGAGATGAAAAAGGTGCTCCAACAGGAGAAGGTTTCTCTAAGCCATTTTGTTATCATATAGATCAGTTTGAATCATTGCGTCCAGTATTCATGAAAGTAATAGAATACTCCAATGCCATGGGCCTTGATATGATTCAAGGTGACCATGAAGATGCACCTGGACAATTAGAATTGAACTGGACATATGATGATGTATTACGTAACGCAGATAGACTCTCTACTTATCGACAAATTTGCGCGCAAGTAGCTCGCGAGCACAACTTAATTGCTTGCTTTATGACAAAACCATTTATGGGAGTTTCTGCAAGTGGATGTCATACGAATATGTCATTGTGGTCAGGAGGAGAAGACAAAGTTAATGCACTCGGCCATAAGTCAATACCTGGTGTTGATGGTACTTTCACATATGTAGAAGGTGGAGAGAACTTATTCATGCCAGACACGGATGACCAGCAGTTGCCGGGTAAAGTTGGACTGCAAGCGATTGGTGGCGTCATGTCACATTTACCAGGTTTAACAGCACTTGGTTCTTCAACTGTAAACTCTTATCGAAGACTTTGGGACCAGGGTTTCTGGGCACCTGTTTACGCTGACTGGGGATATCAAAATAGAACTTGCGGTTTGAGAGTTTCTGCTCCAGGAAGATTTGAATACAGATCAGTTGACTCAATGCATAATCCGTACCTAATGGGTGCTGGACTTTTAAAAGCATTTGATGATGGGATCACAAATAATCTAGATCCTGGAAAACCTGAGAGTCAAAATATGTATGAGGCGGTTGCCGCTGGGAAAGATGTGAAAAAGTTACCACTGAGTTTAGGTGAAGCACTTGATCGACTAGATGAAGATGAAGTTATCAAGTCAGCAATGCCTGATGAGATGTACAAAGTCTTTAAGCATTATAAAAGAGATGAGTGGGAAAAATTCCTTGGTGCTACAACTCAATGGGATCTGGATACTTATCTTGATTGTCTTCCATAAACTTAGAAAAGGAAAATTATATGTGTGGAATAGCAGGACTAATTCATAAAAACAAAACTGTTGATATCGGAAAAGAGCTTCAAGACATGCTTCAGGCGCTCAAACATAGAGGTCCTGATTCAACTGGATTTGCGCTTTATGGCGAAGGTGAAAATGACAGCTACATAATGCGTTTTAAGGTTGGAGAAAATGTAAAAGAAGGAAGCTCTGCAACTAATGAGGGAAATGAAGTTTATGATGCTCGAAAAGCTCAGGTGGATAAATATCTTCTTGAGTTAGGAGCAGATGTTGTAAGCGAGGAGCAAATAACTCCTTATTCTTTTAAATACATTATGAACTACGATAAAGACCTGATGGAGTTTTCAAAAAAAATTGAAAGTGTCGAAATGACTGAAATTCTGTCGATCGGAAAAAGTTTAGAATTAGTAAAGGATATTGGCGACGCTGGAGTAGTATCTAAACAATATAGTCTAGACAAAATCAGAGGTACTCACGCAATTGGTCATACAAGAATGGCAACAGAATCTGGAGTGGATATTCGATCAGCTCATCCATTTTGGGGCTATCCATTTAGCGATGTATCTGTTGTTCATAATGGTCAATTGACTAATTACTGGAATAATAGACGCGCACTTGAAAATAAAGGAATGAGGTTTATGTCTGAGTGTGACTCGGAACTAATAGCAGTCTATCTTGCTGAAAAAATGAGAAATGGTGTTTCATTAGAAGATGGAATGAGAGACTCACTATCAGAGCTTGATGGGGTATTCACTTATCTTGTTGCCACGAAAGATTCACTTGGGATGGCAAAAGATACAATGGCTGCAAAACCAATGGTGCTTTATGAGTCAGATGATTTGGTAGCTTTAGGGTCTGAAGAAATCGCAATTAGGACCTTATTGCCGCAAGAAATTGATACTCATGACCCTTATGATGGAGAAGTAAAAGTATGGCAAATATAAAAGAAAATAAAGATTCAAAATCTCACTCTATGGGTCTCCACTCGGAGGCTCTTAAAGGAAGAACTCAGCAAGTGTTTTTCAATCCGGAAGAAGATGAAAACTTTTTTTATTATGGTGCTTATGATGTTGACTTTAATAAAAGAATTGAGATCGATGCATTAGAGTTAAGTTGTAAAGAACTCAATGATAAAATTAAGAATGCAATGAGTGAAGGATATGGAACTGTTGCAGTCAAAAATCCTCAAGGAAAGCATAGTTTAGGTGTTGGTATCTTAAATAAACTCAATTTGATTTTCGAAGGATCTCTCGGTTACTTTGGTGTCGGTAGTATTGATGGACCAATAGTGAGAATCTCTGGTCGAGTAGGCTGGTCATGTGCAGAAAATATGATGTCGGGAAAAGTAGTAATTGAAAAAAATGCTGGCTCTTGTTTTGGCGCAGCAATCAGGGGTGGTGATTTAATTTGTAAAGGAAGTGTTGGCGCAAGAACAGGTATTGATATGAAAGGTGGTACCATTATCATTGGAGGAGATGCTGGAGCCTTTACTGGCTTTATGATGCAGAGAGGTCGAATGGTTATTTTAGGTGATGTTGGTGAAAATTTAGGAGACTCTATGTATGACGGTACAATTTATGTTGGTGGTAGCATTAAGTCACTCGGAAGTGATGCTGTCGAGTCTGAGCTAACAGAATTAGATAAGTCTTGGCTTAGAAGAAAGTTAAAAGTCGCTGAGATTGGATCAGATTTTGATATATCAAAGATGACAAAAATTGTAGCTGGTAAAAAGCTCTGGAACTATGACGCCCTAGAGCCAGCAGAGAGAAAAGGAGCAATCTAAATATGGCTAAAAGAAAAGCAAACGGAAAAGCAAACGGAGTTGACAAAAGAAACAAGAGTCTTCTTGGTCAAAATGCAATTTTTACTCCAGAGGTAATAGACGATATTCATATTAAGGCTGAATTGGGTCGTTACAGAATGAGAGGCATGGCCTTGATGAAAAAAATCCCTACCTTTGATGATTTAGTATTCTTGCCAGGAACACTTACGAGATTTGTAATTGAAGGTTACCGAGAAAAATGTGAGACAAAAACAATTATTGGTCCTAATTGTAAAAATCCAATTGAGCTAGATATCCCTGTTTATATTACCGGAATGAGTTTTGGTGCATTATCTTATGAAGCTAAAACTGCCTTGGCGCGTGGTGCGACTATGGCAGGAAGTGC
>Ga0181552_10001019_pt1 | contig 21400 bp, 17 predicted proteins | sample 011ome_18_FD_130583 | JGI IMG/M metagenome (GOLD analysis project Ga0181552, IMG submission 130583) | Coastal salt marsh microbial communities from the Groves Creek Marsh, Skidaway Island, Georgia - 011501BT metaG (megahit assembly) | ecosystem: Environmental > Aquatic > Marine > Intertidal...
ATTCCCCCAAATGAGACTCCTATGACTATGGAATGTTCCTTTTTTATTTCTTGAGCCCAGCGTTGAATATAGGCATCAAAGGATTCTCCTTTTTTAGGTAGTTTTTGTTCTAATAAGTGATATCGTATCGTATCGTGATGTGGAAGATATTTGAAGATAGCTTTGGAGGCACCTAAACCCGGAATACAATAAACAGTTTGTTTAAATAATTTATCATTACTCATATCTTCTTAATTATTAGTAATTTAAGATTTTTTTTACTAAATTGTATAACATTTTTTAGTAGAAATTTATACACTATTTATTTTCAAGTGTTTTAAAGTTACAACCTATGGATAATTTAACAATTACTGACAATAGTTTTTTAAGACAATTTGAAACTATGGTTGACAACCAATTATGTAGTATGGAATATTCAGCACAGGAACGCAAAATTTTTTTAACTAAATTAGTAGTTCCTGAGGTAGTTAACAATAAAAGGTTTAAAGATCAGTTCATTATCGCTGTTCTTGATCAAATTCAAGAACGAAATTTAAGAGTCGTACCAACCTGCCCTGAGGTTGTTGTGTTTTTAAGAAAAAATAGACGCTATAAAGAAATGCTACCGGTTGGCATAAGAATATAATAAACGAACGACTCTACTATTTAAAAAAGAAGCATTGAAACTTGTCTTTTTTTTAACGGCATACTATCCTAAACATAATCGAAACGTACAAGGCCATCTTCATCAATGCTTGTCAATTTAATCTGATGTATTGTATTAACTAGTGCAGGATCCCATGGCGCTTTAACTTTGACATAGTTCTCTGTAAATCCATGAATGTATCCCTTCTTGTTTTCCCCCTCAAATAAAACATGACGTACTGATCCTAATTGAGATTCGTAAAACGCATGTCTAAGTTTTGCAGATAGTCCTCTGAGCATTTTGGAGCGTTTCGCTCTTACTTGTTGCGGTACTACTCCATCAAGGGTAATTGCTTCGGTATTTTCGCGTTCTGAATAGGTAAATACGTGCAAGTAAGAAACACCTAAATTCATTAAATAATTATAGGTTTCAAGAAAGTGTTCATCGGTTTCACCAGGAAAACCAACAATAACATCAACTCCAATACAAGCATGAGGCATCACTTCTTTTATACGTTGTACACGTTCGCTATAGCGCGCTGTTAAGTAACGTCTTTTCATTAGCCTTAAGAGCGCATCAGAACCTGATTGAAGAGGAATATGAAAGTGAGGAACAAAGGCTCTAGAATTACTAACAAAATCAATTACATTATTATTTAACAGATTAGGTTCAATAGATGAGATTCTTAGTCTTGAAATACCCTCTACCTGATCTAAGGCTTGAACGAGATCAAAAAAAGTATGTTCATGCTTCTTATTTCCAAACTCCCCCTTACCATAATCTCCAATATTAACTCCAGTAAGCACTATTTCTTTAATTCCTTGAGATGAAATTTCTGAAGCATTACTAAGTATACGCTCCAAGGTGTCAGATCGAGAAATCCCCCTAGCTAATGGAATCGTACAATAGGTGCATTTGTAATCGCAACCATCCTGCACTTTTAAAAATGCTCTTGTTCTACCTCCTATAGCATAGGATCCTACATAAAAATCTGATTCTTCTATTTCACAAGCATGAACTTGACCAAAATCATTCTTGGTTAAATCATTTAAATAGGATGTAAGTTGAAACTTCTCCTTCGTACCCAACACCAAATCAACTCCGTCAACTGCTGCTAATTCCTCAGGTTTTAATTGAGCATAACACCCAACAGCAGCTACAAAAGCATCAGGATTTTTCTTTTGTGCTTGTTTGACATAATTCTTAAACTTTTTGTCTGCATTTTCAGTGACAGAACAGGTATTTATCACGTATACATCTGCGTATTGATCAAAGGGCACTGCTTCAAAATTTTCAGCTTCAAATGATCGTTTAATCGTATCGGTTTCTGAAAAATTAAGCTTACAACCTAAGGTATAGAAGGCCACTTTTTTGGTGTTTTCTACGCTTTTCATCACGAGTCTTTTCTATAGGATTTTGACTGTTCAAAAACAGCCTCTAAAATCGCCTTATCCTGATCATCAAGTACTAATGCTCTTCGTTCCATGACACGTTCTGCAGTAACCAAGGCTTTACTTAATAAATAGGTGGTCGAGTTTTTATCTCCTCCCCAGCTAAAACTAGGTATAAAGTTTTTCATAAAGCCACTACCAAACACAGTAGAGCTTACACCTACTACAGTAGCGGTATTAAACATGGTATTAATGGCTGATTTTGAATGATCTCCCATAATTAATCCGCAAAATTGTTGACCTGTAGGAGTAAAACGTGATTGCTCATAATTCCATAAACGGGTCATTGAATAATCATTCTTAAGATTAGAAGTATTGGTGTCTGCCCCTAAATTACACCATGTTCCAATAACTGAATTACCTAAAAACCCATCGTGGCCTTTATTAGAATAACCAAATACGATCGAATTATTAATTTCTCCTCCCATTTTACAAAAAGGTCCAATAGAAATAGCTCCATAGAATTTAGAAGCCATTTTAACTGTTGAATGCTCCCCTAGAAAAAAAGGTCCTCTAATACTTGAAGATTCCATCACTTCAGCATTTTTTCCAATATAGATTGGCCCTGTAGCTGCATTAAATACACTACAGGAAATCGTAGCTCCCTCTTCTATAAAAAACTGATCGGGATTAATTACCGTACAGTGTTCAGGAATAGGAGCACTTTTTCTACCCTTAGTCAAGAGCTTAAAATCAGAACGAAGCACCTGGTCATTGTATACAAACAATTCCCAAACCGCCTTTAAAACTAAAAGTTCTTCTTGATATTCGATATGTACCAACTGATCTTCTTCTAGAGTTGTGGAAGCCCGGTATGCAATCACATCTCCCTTATACACCAATCCCTCATTTAACTGTAACTGTTTTATGGTATTGACCAACTCATTTGTAGGTAGTACTACAGCATTGATAAAAAAATTATCATCTGCAAAATTTATAGGATACTTTTGAGAAAGATAATCCGCTGTTAAGCTAGAGGTTGTGGTATTTAAAAAGAATTCCCATCGCTGTCTAAAACTCATCATACCCATAAGCATATCAGCCATTGGTCTGGTATACGTAAGTGGAAGAAAATTATTACGGTCTTTGGAATCAAAAAGTATCGTGTTCATACTACAAATATAAGTAACAAAAAAGTCACGTTCCAACCTCTATTGAAACGTGACTTTAGTATAAGGTTGAAAAATTCCTTATTTCTGGAATTTCTGGTATTTGTTCTTGAATTTATCGATACGTCCTGCTGTATCAACCAATTTAGTTTTACCAGTGTAAAACGGATGAGAAGTTCTAGAGATTTCTAATTTAATCAAAGGGTATTCAACACCTTCAACTTCGATGGTTTCTTTAGCTTCTGCAGTAGATTTAGTGATGAACACATCTTCATTTGACATGTCTTTAAATGCAACTAATCTATAATTTTCTGGATGAATTCCTTGTTTCATGACTTAAATACTTCAATTTTTGGACTGCAAATTTAATCTTTTTTATTAAAAGAACAATGTTTGATTAAAAAAATATTGATGTATATTTAACCTTTAAATTTTTAAACCAAAACAATGGAACAAAACGAACCAAAAACAGGCAAGTATGCCTTAACTTATGGACTTATATTAGGTGGCATCGGTGTTGTGTTTAGTGTTATGCTATACATGATGGATATGATTTATGAAAAAAACCCTGTACAAAGCATTATCAGTATCGCTGCAGCTTTAATTGTTATATTTTTAGGGGTATTTAATTATAAAAAAGAAAATGAAGGTTTTTTAAGTGTCAAAGAAGCCATTAAGATTGGAACTGGAATAGGTGTTATAGCTGCACTAATTAGTATTGTATACATCTTAATTCTAGCCAATATTTTAGAGCCAGAGTTTTGGGATAAAACCTTTGAAGCTGGAAGACAAACCATTATTGATACCAACCCACAGTTGAGCGATGAACAAATTGACCAGGCCATTGAAATGCAAAAAAGCATGAAATGGATCACCTACCCTTCTATCATTATTATGAATACGCTTTTTGGTTTAATCATCGGATTGTTATCAGGCATTATACTTAAAAAGAATAGAGAAGCATAAACAAAAAGTGTATTTTTGTTTACTTAAAGTAAACTCATGCAGATCTCTATCGTCATCCCTTTATTAAACGAAGAAGAATCTTTAATTGAATTATACCATTGGATTGCATCGGTAATGCAATCCAATTCTTTTTCCTATGAACTCATCTTTATTGATGATGGAAGTAGCGATAACTCCTGGAATATCATCGAGGAACTTTGTGAACAGCATGCCGAAGTAATAGGGATTCAATTTGCTAAGAACTTTGGAAAATCTCAAGCGCTCGACGCAGGATTTGAGTTAGCAAAAGGCGATGTAATCATCACCATGGACGCTGATCTGCAAGATAATCCAGAAGAAATACCGCATCTTTACGATATGATAACCCGACAAGGGTTTGATCTCGTATCTGGATGGAAGAAAAAAAGGTTTGATTCTATTCTGTTTAAAAATATTCCTTCAAAATTATTTAATTGGGCTGCACGAAAGACTTCTGGCATTCAACTTCACGACTTTAATTGTGGAATTAAATCCTATAAGAATGAAGTGATAAAAAACATCAAAGTTACGGGAGAGATGCACCGCTATATCCCCGTTCTTGCAAAAAACGCTGGCTATTCTTCAATTGGAGAACATATTGTTCAACATCAAGCACGTAAATACGGTAAAACAAAATTTGGAATGAATAGATTCATAAATGGATTTTTAGATTTAATTACTATTTGGTTTGTTGGAACGTTTGGAAAACGACCCATGCATTTTTTTGGAGCTTGGGGAGTATTTGTTTTCTTTCTTGGGTTTGTGTTTACGCTGTATTTAGGAATCGATAAATTATTTATTCATAAAACAGCTAGACTAATTACTGAACGACCTGAATTTTATATTGCACTTTGTTGCATTTTATTAGGAACGCAACTCTTTTTAACTGGGTTTATAGGAGAACTTTTGATTCGTCAGCAAAAACAAACCAACCACTACAACATCACTAAATCATTAAATACTAAAAAAGAAAAGAATTAGATAGATGAGTTATATCAATCGAGCTGAAGCATGGACTGATGACTTTTTTGACAGTGATACCGTTAATGAAGTATTAAAAATGTATGATAATCCTGAACTCTTAGAGGACTGTTTTTACAGAGATTTAGAGTTTGGAACAGGAGGTATGAGAGGAATTATGGGTGTTGGAACCAATAGAATTAACAAATACACCTTAGGAAAAAACACACAGGGATTAGCCAATTATTTAAAAGAGTGCTATCCTACAAAAGAACTTAAAGTAGCTATTGCATACGATTGCAGAAACAATTCTAATTCGCTTGCACAAACAGTAGCTAATGTGCTTTCTGCCAACGGCATTATCGCATATCTTTATCCAGAATTAAGAACTACACCTGCGCTTTCATTTACGGTAAAAGAATACCAATGTCAAGCCGGAATTGTTTTAACAGCTTCTCACAATCCTCCAGAATATAATGGATATAAAGTGTATTGGAGTGATGGTGGTCAGATAGTACCTCCTCAGGATGCAGAAATCATCAATCACATTAATGCCATCGATTTTAAAGACATTAACTTTAATGCGAATGCCTCCCTGATTAAACTCTTAGGAACAGCAGCTGATGAAGCTTTTTTAAACGCCTCTGTTGCTAATGGAGATTTTAAAGCACCTTCAAAAGACCAATTATCAATTGTATTTACACCGCTTCATGGAACTTCGGTTACTGCTATCCCCGAAGTTTTAAAGAGAGCTGGTTATAGTAAGGTACATATCGTTGAAGCTCAACGTGTTCCGGATGGTAATTTTCCAACGGTAACATCACCAAACCCAGAAGAACCGGAGGCACTTCAATTAGCTATAGAATTAGCAGATGAAATCAATGCCGATATTGTGATTGGAACCGATCCTGATTCTGATCGTCTTGGTGTTGCGGTTCGTGATGATGAAGGTAAACTTGTACTGCTTAATGGAAATCAAACCATGGTGTTAATGATTGATTTCTTGTTGCAAGAACGTCACAAAACTGGTTTTTCAAAAGGGGATTATATCGCTTCTACTATTGTATCTACTCCGATGATGAAAGTCATTGCAGAAGCTTATCAGGTGGGGTATGTCGAAACCCTCACAGGATTCAAATGGATTGCTGATGCGATCAAAAACAGAGCAACACAGCATTTTATTGGTGGTGGAGAAGAAAGTTATGGTTTTATGGTGGGCGACTTTGTTCGTGATAAGGATGCCGTAACTGCTACCCTACTTGCCTGTGAAATCGCTGCTTATGCAAAGGAGGAAGGACATACGATGTTTCAACGCCTTTTAGCGCTATATAAAGCACATGGATACTACCAGGAACGGTTAGTTTCATTAGTAAAAAAAGGAAAAAAAGGAGCGGAAGAAATCACTTCTATGATGGTAGCTCTTAGAGCGACACCTCCCTCACATTTAGGAGGTGAAAAAATAATTGCTATCGCAGATTATCAAAATTCTACTTGGAAACATATTCAAAATAATACGGAGGAGCCAATTAAATTACCCCCATCAAATGTTTTAATTTTTCACACTGATAAGGGTTCTATGATTGCTGCACGTCCAAGTGGTACGGAGCCAAAAATCAAATTCTATATCAGTGTTAATTGTCCACTAGCATCAGAGGAGGATTATAACAAGACTTCTGAATCACTTGAACAAAAAATAGCGTTAATTATTAAAGACCTTAATATTTAAATGGAGTACTTTAAAAAGATATTGAAATTTGCAAGGCCGTATAAGAACTACGCCATTCTCAATATTTTCTTTAATATCCTTTATGCACTTTTTTCTGCGTTATCATTTGCAGCCCTTATTCCTATGCTGGATGTGCTCTTTGACAAAACCAAACAACTAACAGAACAACCTGTTTATGAAGGTATTGGGAGTTTAAAGTCCTTTGTACAAGACAGCTTAAATTATCAGCTTTCACAAGTTAGTGGTGACGATCAAATCGGAGGCCTATTTATGGTTATTGGATTGATATTAGGACTCTTTTTCTTAAAGAATTTGTTTAATTATTTGGCGATGTATTTCATCACTTTTTTACGAAATGGGGTGTTAAAAGATATTCGTAATGCTCTTTATGATAAAATTGTATCGCTACCGGTCTTCTACTTTAGCAATAAACGAAAAGGTGATATGCTTTCTAGAATAACCACTGATGTATTAGAGGTGCAAACCTCTTTTTTGTCGATTTTGGAATTGATTGTTCGAGAACCTTTAACCATTATCTTCACTTTATTAGTGATGTTCTTTATCTCGGTAAAACTCACCCTTTTTGTTTTGATCGTTATTCCTATTTCTGGAGCGATTATATCAAGAATTGGAAAATCCCTTAAAAAGAAATCAGATCGTGTTCAACAAGAACAAGGTAAAATTCTATCGGTAGTAGAAGAAACATTAGGAGGACTTAAAATTATTCAAGCTTTTGTAGCTGAAAAGAAATTTAAATCGCTCTTCCATCGCACTACTGACCTATTTTTTCATTTTTCAAATAGTTTGCTTAACCGTCAAAATCTAGCTTCCCCTACTTCTGAATTTTTAGGAATAGCTGTGATTGGTGTACTTTTATGGTATGGAGGAAGTATGGTATTGATTGAAGAAAGTCTTGAAGCTTCTTCCTTTATCGCTTATATGGGATTAGCTTATAATATTCTAACACCAGCAAAAGCGATTAGTAAGGCTTCCTTTGGTTTAAAAAAAGGGAATGCTGCTGCTGAGCGCATCCTTGAAGTCCTAGAAGATCCTATTTCGATGGATGAATCTCCTAAAGCAACAGCAGTAACAGGATTTAATCATGCTATAGAATTTAAAGACCTTTGTTTTTCCTATGAGGATAAGCAAGTCCTCCATGCTATTAATCTTAGTTTAACTAAGGGAGAAACCTTAGCATTAGTTGGACAATCAGGTTCTGGTAAAACCACATTAGCACATCTATTAATGCGCTTTTATCCAATTGATAAAGGAAGTATTGAAATCGATGGAGAAAACATCAAAAACTTTTCTATTGCCTCATTGCGATCAACTATGGCCTTTGTTTCTCAAGAATCTATTCTTTTTAATGATACGGTGATGAATAATATATGTTTAGGGGTAGATTCCTGTAATGAGGAAGAAGTAATTGCTGCTGCTAAGGCTGCAAATGCTCATGAATTTATCAGCCAATTAGAAGAAGGCTATCACACCAACATTGGGGATGGAGGAAACAAACTTAGTGGAGGACAAAAACAACGTTTAGCTATAGCTAGAGCTATTTTAAAGAACCCTCCAATTATGATTCTTGATGAAGCGACTTCAGCGCTTGACACTCAAAGTGAACATTTGGTACAAGATGCATTGGAACGTTTGATGAAAAACAGAACAACTCTTGTCATTGCTCATCGACTTTCTACAATTAAAAATGCTGACAAAATTGCTGTGATGCAAGAAGGGAACGTTATTGAACTCGGAAGTCATGAAGAGTTACTTGCCAAGAAGAATCACTACTATAAATTAGTGAATCTTCAATCACTATCTTAAACCTTTTGTATATTTATTCATCATAGTATAAAAAGATACCTAGTTGATCGAAGAAAGCCTGCTGGTTAAAAACCTACAAGATAAACACTTGAAACACTCTGCATTTGAAATGCTTGTGAGTGCATACAAAGAGCGTTTATATTGGCATATTCGTAGAATTCTTTTGGATCATGATGACACGGATGATGTACTGCAAAACACCTTTATCAAATGCTTTGAAAACATTGATTCGTTTAAGGGCAATTCAAAATTATATTCTTGGATGTATCGAATTGCTACCAATGAAGCGTTGAATTTTATCCGTCAAAAATCCAGAAAATTAGGGGTTGAATCCAGCGACTATATCGATCAAAAAGCTTCACAATTAGAAGCCGATGTTTTTTTTGAAGGGAATGTCATTGAAACGGCACTTCAAAAAGCATTAGCGACCCTACCAGAAAAACAACGATTGGTGTTTAATATGAAGTATTTTGAAGAGCTTAAATATGAAGAAATATCTGAAATTTTAGAGACTTCGGTTGGAGCTTTAAAGGCTTCATATCACCATGCAACAATTAAAATAAAAGATTTTTTAACCAAATATTAAACCTTTAGCAAAAAAGTACATCTAATTTAATATGAACGAGATACCAAAAAATAACCCTTTTAAAACTCCAGAAAATTATTTGGAAGATTTTAAGATTTCTATAAGGGAAGCTACGAGCGGTTCTGTGTTCACTACTCCAAGAGATTATTTCAAGGAGTTTAACGTTGAGCTCCCAAAAAATGCACGACAAAACAAGGTGATTCGCTTACACAATACCTATAGAATATCAGCTATTGCTGCTGCTATAACTTTACTGATAACCATTCCTTTATTAGTTAACAATAGGACAAATTCCCTTGAACTCGATCAATTGAGTTTTCAAGATTTAGATGCTTATTTACAATCCACCCAAAACCAATTCGATCATTTTGAAATGGCAAGTGATTTACCAGAAGGCACTACAGATTTAGATTTTATGGCCTCAAACAATTCAACTATTGAGGATTATATTGATTTACAAATAGGAAAATATTCAGAAATTAACCTTTACAGTGATGATTATTAAAAACTTATTAAGCATACTTTTTATATTCAGTGCCATAAGTTGCTTTGGACAAACTAAGGAACAATTAGAAAAAATAAAAAGTTTTAAAGTCGCTTATTTTACCGAAGAACTCTCCTTGAGCACTGATGAAGCAGCTGAGTTTTGGCCCATATATAACAAATTTGAGGAAGCACAAATTCAGATGTGGAGATCAATGAGAAAAAGAGCTGAAGAAACATCAGAACTTAAAACATTAAGTGAATCAGAGGCTAAAAAACAACTTGATAGCTATATCGAGGAACGTACTAACGAACATGAGCGTACGATGAAACTCTACAGAGAACTGCTTAAAATATTACCCGCTAACAAGGTGCTTTTATTACCTCGAGCTGAAGAAAATTTTAGAAGGAAGTTAATGCGTTTACATCGAGAACAAAGAAGTTCTGAGAGTCACTCTAATGTAATTTCAAAGAAAGACAACAAAAGTACTGTTTAGCGAAACATCGTGCGTAACAAGGTATATTATTCCTTTTAAAATGATGCGTTAATTTAGGTTTATAATTTAAATAAGCCTACTATGAATTATCACAAAAGTGTTACACTTACGACTACTACATTTGAAAAAGCAATAACATCAGTCTCTCAGGCATTATCAGTGAGAGATATGAAATTTAAGCCGATATTGATGTTGCTGTAACCTTTAAGAAGAAGCTAGGTGTCGATTTTCAAAAATATCGAATTTTAGATGTGTGTAGTCCTCATTTTGCTCCTAAAGCCATCTGTTCAGAAAATAAAATAAGGGTATTTTTACCCTGTAATGGGGGTGGTACAAGAGCATCAAAATGGAAGCATTGAAGTTTCTGCAGTTGATCCTAAGGTTTCTATGATGTATGTAGAAAATGATATATAAACAGCCTTAGCAAATGAGGTAAACGATAAACTTGATCGTGTTATACAAGAACTCAGTTAAATTCCAACTTTACTATGCGACCATTTCCTGCGGCATAAGCTGTTTTAGGGTCTTTAAATACCAGGGTATAAAATCCTTCTTCTGATAGTGAACTCCAATGGTTTCCATTGTCGTTAGATACAGCAATACCGGTAAATCCTACAGCGATTAATTGAGTTCCATTAGAATTAGGAACAAATTGAACACAACTCTTATAACCTAGATTGGTACCATCTGCGATTAGATTCCAACGAGCTCCTCCATCGGTAGTTAAAGCAATATTTGAGGTGTTCATCTTTGGTTTTGTATAATCTCCCCCATAAATAATTCCTAGGTTTTCGTCATAAAAATCCATCGAATAAATCCCATGCGTTTCAGAACCGTTAACAATTGGTGTTGGTATAGCTTTCCAATGAGTTCCCAAATCAGTTGAATGATAAACATTTCCTTTAGTAGTTGCCATCCATACTTGATTATTTACAGATTCAATATTAGTATTACTAGCAGCAAAGGCCCCTTCACCGATTGAAGATAATGGAAGTGAATCACAACTTAATTTAGTCCAACTTGCTCCTGAATCAACAGTCTTTAGAATGGACATACATCCCTCATAATTATCACCAAGTGCAAAACCAACTTCATCAGTCACAAAGTGAAGCGCATCATAAAAGACACCCTCCCCCGTTTCCGTGTAAACTAATTCAGCATTCATCTCTTCATCAATTTTATATAGTTGTGCTGGATTATCGATCGATAAGGCAAAATATCCTTTAGAATTAACCGCAGTAGCTCTAAAGGCTTGATCAGGAAATTCAATCTGTTCCTGTTGATGCGTTGTCAAATCAATCCTCCCCACCACTGATTTTGAAGTTCCAAAAAACAAATAATTATCCCTTAGACTAATCGATCTAATAGAAAGATCTTCTTGATAGATATCACTAATTGTTACTGATGTAATTGGGTGAGGTTGATTAGTTCCACAACTTAACAGTACGAAACTAAGAATAAATAGATAGCGTGATTTCATAGGTATAAAGTACAAAAATTAAGCTTAGCTTTGCAGCAGAATTAAATCCTTATGAAATTACACAGAAATCTAGTCTTTGCCGTTGTTGATGCGCTTAATATGATCTTTAATCAGGCTCAATATGCTGATAAAGTAGTCGAAAAAGTATTAAAATTCGATAAACGATGGGGTGCTAGAGACCGTGGATTCATCGCTGAAACCACTTATGAAATGGTTCGTTACAAGCGATTATATGAAACTATTGCAGATGTCAAAGCTCCTTACAGTAGAGAAAATCTTTATCGAATGTGGGCGGTTTGGGCAGTTTTAAAAGGGCATCAACTACCCGATTGGAAACAGCTACAAGGAACACCAGAACGTAAAATAAAAGGTCGTTTTGATGAACTTTCATCGATTCGTAAAATGGCTGAATCCATTTCAGATTGGATGGATGATCTTGGAGTAAAAGCGTTAGGTGAAGCGTTTTGGACAAAAGAACTTCACGCCTTAAACCAAGAAGCTAATGTAGTCCTAAGAGCAAATAGTTTAAAATGTACTAAGGAACAACTCCATAAAGCATTACTAAAGCTTGACATCGTAAGTGAACCCATAGATAACTATCCTGATGCACTTGTATTAAAAAGAAGAGCTAACATCTTCAAAACTGAACTGTTCCAAAATGGATGGTTTGAGGTGCAAGATGCTTCTTCTCAATTGGTTGCTCCTTTTCTGGAGGTAGCTCCTGGTATGCGCGTGATTGATGCCTGTGCTGGAGCTGGTGGTAAATCACTTCACCTAGCTGCACATATGGAAAATAAAGGGCAGTTAATTGCTTTGGATATCTATGAAAATAAATTAAAAGAACTCAAACGAAGAGCAAAACGAAATGGTGCACACAATATTGAAACAAGAGTTATTGATTCAACAAAAGTAATAAAGAAGCTTAAAGGTCAAGCCGATCGACTTCTAATCGATGCTCCGTGCACAGGTCTTGGCGTATTGAGAAGAAATCCAGATGCAAAATGGAAGCTCGATCAAGCCTTTTTAGATCGTGTTACTACTACCCAAGCTGAACTCTTACAATCGTATAGCAGCATGGTAAAAAAAGAAGGTAAAATGGTCTATGCTACCTGCTCCATTTTACCACAAGAGAATCAACTGCAAGTGGAGGCCTTTTTAAAATCTGACGTTGGACAATCATTTCAGCTCGAAAAAGAACAACATGTTTTTGCTTCCAAAAGTGGTTTTGATGGGTTTTACATGGCACTTTTAAAGCGGGTAGACTAATCTCTATTAACAAATTTCTTTGATAACTCCTTATGTTGAATAGGGAATAATACATCTATTTAACTTAAATTTGCAGGGTCTTAAAACAGTGATTATGATCCATTTTTTCGGGAATCCTTCTCAAAAAGTTTATGCAGTAGAAACAACTTCTGAATTATCTGCGGAACACAGTTCAAAATTAGTATGGTTATTTGGAAATGAAGCTCCAATAGCACAAAAACAAATCTCTGGATTTTTTATTGGTCCAAGAGCTACAATGATTAGTCCTTGGAGTACGAATGCTACTGAAATTACACAAAACATGGGAATTGAGGGTATTCTAAGAATTGAAGAATACCATGCCGTTGATGAAAATTTTGAGGATTTTGATCCGATGTTATCTCAAAAATTTACAAGTTTACATCAATCGCTGTTCACCATTGATCTTAAAGCTGAAGCAGTACTAAGTATTGATGATATTGCTGCATACAATGCTCAAGAAGGGCTATCTTTAAGCGATGAAGAAGTTAATTACCTAGAAGATGTTGCCAAACGCATCGGAAGAAAATTGACAGATGCTGAAGTTTTTGGATTTTCACAAGTCAACTCAGAACACTGTAGACATAAAATATTCAATGGAACTTTTATCATAGATGGAGAAGAGCAATCTTCTTCTTTATTCAAGCTGATTAGAAAAACAACTGAAACCCATCCAAATTCGGTGGTATCTGCTTACAAGGACAATGTGGCATTTATTAAAGGACCTAAGGCGATTCAATTTGCTCCAAAAACTGCAGATCAACCTGATTTCTACCAAGAAACTGAAATGGATACGGTGATTTCCTTAAAGGCTGAAACACATAACTTTCCAACAACGGTAGAACCATTTAATGGAGCAGCTACTGGTTCTGGTGGAGAGATAAGAGATCGACTTGCTGGCGGAAAGGGTTCTTTACCTTTAGCTGGAACAGCAGTATATATGACTCCCTATTCAAGAATATTAGACGGAAGATCTTGGGAGAAAAACGGAATGCCAGCTCGTAAGTGGTTGTATCAAAATCCTATAGATATCTTAATCAAGGCTTCCAATGGAGCTTCTGATTTTGGAAATAAGTTTGGTCAACCACTTATTAATGGATCTGTATTAACGTTTGAACATCAAGAATCAGGTGAACGACTTGGTTATGACAAGGTGATTATGCAGGCTGGTGGAATCGGTTATGGAAAAAAATCACAGGCGTTAAAGGACCAACCAAAAAAAGGAGATAAAATCGTTATTTTAGGAGGAGACAACTACCGAATTGGTATGGGAGGTGCAGCAGTATCAAGTGCTGACACTGGTGCCTTAGGCGAAGTGATTGAACTCAATGCCATACAACGATCCAATCCAGAAATGCAAAAAAGAGCTGCCAATGCTATTCGTGCGATGGTAGAATCTGATGAAAATCCAATAGTTTCTATTCATGATCATGGTGCTGGAGGACATTTAAATTGTCTTTCTGAACTGGTAGAAGAAACTGGAGGAAAAATAGATTTAGACCAACTTCCTGTTGGTGACCCTACCCTCTCTGCAAAAGAGATCATCGGAAATGAATCTCAAGAACGAATGGGGTTAGTTATAGGAGAAAAAGATACCGAATTTTTAAAACGTGTTTCGGATAGAGAGCGTGCCCCAATGTATGAGGTAGGTGACGTTACAGGTGATTTTAGATTTAGTTTTGAATCTAAAACTACTGGAGAAAAGCCAATGGATTTAGCTCTTGGAGATATGTTTGGATCTGCTCCTAAGACCATCATGGAAGACAACAAAATAGCGCGTACCTATAAAGACGTAAGCTATACGATTAATCAACTTTCAAGCTATATTGAAGACGTTCTTCAATTAGAAGCCGTGGGATGTAAAGATTGGCTAACCAATAAAGTAGACCGTTGCGTTGGAGGTAAAGTGGCTGTTCAACAATGTGTAGGTCCTCTTCAACTTCCGTTAAATAACTGTGGCGTAATGGCGCTTGATTATAAAGGAATTGATGGAGTGGCTACAGCTATTGGACATAGTCCTATTACAGCCTTAGTGAATCCTGGCGCTGGTAGTAGAAATAGTATTACGGAATCACTTACCAATATTATTTGGGCACCCTTGAAGGATCAATTAGCATCGGTTTCTCTTTCAGCAAACTGGATGTGGCCCTGTAATAATCCTGGGGAAGATGCACGCCTATATGATGCCGTTCAAGCGGTATCTGAATATGCTATTGAGCTAGGCATCAATATTCCAACTGGAAAAGATTCACTTTCAATGAAACAACGCTATCCAGAAGGTGACGTTATTGCTCCAGGAACAGTAATTATTTCAGCTGTAGGACATTGTAGTGACATCACAAAAGTGGTCGAACCCGTATTGCAAACTAATGCAGGTGCTATCTATTATATTAATTTCTCTCAAGACAGTTACAAATTAGGTGGATCTTCTTTTGCGCAAGTATTAAACAGTATTGGATCTGATGTTCCTGATGTTAAGGATGCTACTTTTGTAAAAAAAGCATTCAATAAGGTACAAGAACTCATCTGTGCTAATCAAATCGCTTCAGGACACGATATTAGTTCTGGTGGTTTAATCACCACTTTACTAGAAATGTGTTTTGCAGCAAATGATCTTGGAGCAACTATCGATTTAAGTCCTTTAGGGGAAGAGGATTTAATCAAAGTACTCTTTGCTGAAAATGCTGGAATTTTGATACAAGCTAAAGATAGTGATGCTGAAAAAGCTATTGAAAATGCTGGAATACAAGCCTTTAAAATTGGACATCCTATTAAAAAAGGTGCTATTGGACTTAAACACCATAAAACTGATATTATTCTTCCAATTGCTCAATTAAGAGATGTTTGGTATAAGACTTCATATCTATTAGACAGTAAACAAACACAGAATAATAAAGCGCTTGATCGATTCAATAACTATAAAAAACAGCCTTTAACCTACCATTTCCCTATAGGATTTGAAGGTAACTTACCGAAGACCCCAACATCAAATAGACCAAAGGCTGCCATCTTAAGAGAAAAAGGTTCTAATTCTGAACGCGAAATGGCTAATGCTATGTACTTAGCAGGTTTTGATGTTAAGGATGTTCATATGACAGATCTTATTTCCGGAAGAGAAACCTTAGAAGATATTCAATTCATTGGAGCAGTTGGTGGATTTTCAAACTCTGATGTATTAGGTTCTGCAAAAGGTTGGGCAGGAGCTTTTAAATATAATGAGAAAGCTAATAAAGCACTTAAAAATTTCTTTGATCGACCAGATACCTTATCAGTTGGAATTTGTAATGGATGTCAGCTCTTTATGGAGTTAGAACTCATTCATCCTGAATTAGAAGTTCATGGTAAAATGCTACATAATGATTCACATAAACACGAAAGTAGCTTTACCTCAGTTACCATCGGTCAAAATAATTCAGTGATGTTATCATCTCTTGCAGGAACTACCCTAGGAGTATGGATTTCACATGGAGAAGGTAAATTTAAACTTCCGTTATCAAGGGAGCAGTACCATATTGTAGCTCAATATGGGTACAATACCTATCCCGCTAATCCAAACGGAAGTGATTACAATACTGCGATGCTTACCGATGCAACAGGAAGACACTTAGTAACCATGCCACATATTGAACGTTCTATCTTTCAGTGGAACTGGGCAGACTATCCAAAAGATCGCAAAGACGATCAAGTAAGTCCATGGATAGAAGCCTTTATCAATGCGAGAACATGGATTGAAAATCAGAAGAAGTAATTAAGCCATTAATTTACTTATGCCGAAGGGCGATAAATAGATTCGTAGAGGTCTTTATGAAGTTCACGAATTATTTTTCGTTTGAGTTTCATCGTAGGTGTAAGATGTCCTGAGTCTGGTGACCACTGAATTGGAGTTAACCTAAATTGTTTTACCATTTCAAATTTAGCAAAGTCTTCATTCGCTAGATCTACTTCCTCTTGAACACGTTCTAGTACCTCTGGTAATGCAAGGAGTTCTTCAATTGAGTTGAAGCTTAATTTCTTGCGCTTAGCCCATGATTCTAAAAAGTTAAAATCTGGCTGAATAAGTGCAGCAGGCATCTTCTCTCCTTCTCCTACGACCATAATTTGTTCAATAAAACGCGATTGTTTAAATCGATTTTCCAGTAACTGAGGAGCTACATATTTACCTCCAGAGGTTTTGAACATTTCTTTCTTACGATCTGTTATTTTCAGGAAACCGTCAGCATCAATTTCACCAATATCGCCTGTATGAAAATAGCCCGCTTTAATCACCTCATTAGTTTTGGCCTCATCCTTATAATAGCCCATCATTATTTGAGGACCTTTAACTAAGATCTCTCCATCCTTAGCAATTTTAACTTCAGTATCCTTTATAAGTTTACCTACTGTTCCGACTTTAAATTTACCATCCCTCATATCGTTAACCGATACTACAGGGGAGGTTTCTGTAAGTCCATAACCCTCCATTACTCCAAGTTCAGCAGCATTAAATACTCGAGCTAATCGTGGTTGTAAGGCTGCAGATCCAGACGCTATAAGTCTAAGGTTACCTCCAAGCGCTTCCTTCCATTTACTAAAAATGAGTTTTCGAGCTACTTTTAATTGAACTTCATACCACCATCCATTTTGACCATAAGGTTCAAACCGTAACCCAAGTTCAACAGCCCAGAAAAATAGTTTCTTTTTAATACCAGTCAACGCAGTTCCTTTTGCTATAATACTATCATACACCTTCTCTAGAAGTCTGGGAACTGCAGTCATTACATCAGGCTTAAACGTTTTTAAGTCATCTGTAATTGTTTCAAGGGATTGTGCAAACACAATTTTAACCCCCATATATTGATAGAGGTAAGTAACCATACGTTCAAATATGTGACATATTGGTAAAAAACTTAGTGCAGTGCTTTTTCCTCCATCAAGAGGTAATCGTTCCATGGAATAAATTACATTACTCACAACATTATGATGAGATAACATGACTCCTTTTGGTAATCCAGTAGTTCCGGAGGTATAAATAATTGTTGCTAAATCATCTGGTGACACCGCATCTTTAAGTGCGTTTACTTCCTCTTGATTAGAACTATCATTACCAAGTGCAACTACTTCAGATAAATGCTTACATCCCTCTAGTTCATCAAAAGAATAAACTTCTTCTAATTTAGTATGATCCTTAATCGGTTTTATTTTTTGATACACAAAATCACAAGAAATAAAACAAAATTTTGCTTCAGAATGATTGAGTACATAATTATAATCATCTGATGAAATTGTTGGGTATATAGGAACATTTTGAGCTCCTAATTGTAAAATAGCTACATCTAGCAAATGCCATTCCAAACGGTTTGTAAGCGATATTACTGCTATTTTATCATTGGGTTTTACACCCATTCTTAGCAAAGCTCTACTTATAGTATTGGCTTGTTCAATAAAAGATTCACTCGATACATGAATCCAATCTCCTTGATAAGGAGACACTATAGCTTCTTTAAGATGGTAGGTATCTCGTTGCCAATAAGCAAAATCAAAAAGTCTGGTAGGCTGTTGCATAGACATTTGTTTTAAAGTTTAAATTACAAAAAATTAACATATATTTACTATGCATGCATAGTATTTTTTTTATATATTTAAAGTGAATCTAATAATTATGAGTAAAGAAACACTGGATTACGCACTTAGAACGGCTTGGCAGGCGGTACAAAAAATGTATAATGAACGTGCTAAAACATATGGAGCTACTATGACTCAGGCATTCGTCCTACTGAGTATTGATCCTAAATCAGGAACTCCATCTACTGCCTTAGGTCCATTGATGGGAATTGAAGCTACTTCTCTTTCTAGAACTTTAAATCTTATGGAAAAAAAAAGAGTCATAAAACGAGTACCCCATCCAACTGATGGAAGATCAGTTATCATTCAACTAACAAAAGAAGGCTTAAAAATGAGAGATGAATCAAAAAAAGAAGTATTTCACTTCAATGATAGCATCCATCAGAAACTGAGTGATATTCAACTTCAAAATTTCTTTGAAGTCATCCATGTAATTAAAGCGTACGCAAACGAACAAATCAATTAAAATGAAAAGACACATTGAAAAGGTAGCCGTTATTGGATCTGGTATTATGGGTTCAGGTATTGCTGCTCATTTTGCAAATATCGGACTCGAAGTCCTGCTTTTGGATATTGTTATTCCTGAAGAAAAAATGGATGCTAAACTAGCCTCTAAGTGCAAAAATAAGAGGAACTACCTCTCCGAAACAGCACTGATGAATGCGCTTAAGCACAAACCTGCTCCTTTTTATCACAGCTCATTTGTCAATCGTGTCGCTACGGGAAACACGGAAGATGATTTACATAAAATAGCTGAGGTAGATTGGATTATTGAAGTAGTGGTAGAACGTTTAGACATTAAACAAAAGGTGTTTGAACAAATTGAACTATACCGTAAAAAAGGTACGCTAATTACCTCTAATACCTCTGGTATTCCAATTGGTTTTATGAGTAAAGGAAGAAGTGAAGATTTTCAGAAACACTTTTGTGGAACTCACTTTTTTAACCCTGCTCGCTACCTTAAATTATTTGAATTAATACCTGGACCTAAAACAGATCCATCAGTTATTAAGTTCTTAAGTCACTATGGAGAACAATTTTTAGGAAAAACAGCTGTCATTGCCAAAGACACCCCTGCCTTTATTGGTAATCGCATCGGTATTTTTGGAATTCAATCGCTTTTTCATTTAGTTAAAGAATTGAATATGACAGTTGAAGAAGTTGATAAACTCACTGGACCTGTTATTGGACGTCCCAAATCAGCCACCTTTAGAACCGTAGATGTAGTCGGTCTAGACACATTAGTTCATGTTGCTAACGGAATTGAACAAAATTGCAAAGAGGATGAGCGAATCGATCTCTTTAAAATACCTGATTTTATTGCTCATATGCAAAAGGAACAAATGCTAGGAGCTAAAAGCGGTAAAGGGTTCTATAAAAAGTCCAAAAATGAAAAAGGGAAAACTGAGATTTTAAGCTTAGACTTAAACAGTCTTGAGTACAGGCCTTCTATCAGAGTAAAATTCGCAACTCTTGAACTCACAAAGACCATTGATCAAGTAATTGATCGCTTTGCCGTATTGATTAAAGGTAAGGATAAAGCTGGTGAGTTTTATAGAAAATCCTTTGGAGCACTCTTTGCTTATGTCTCTCATAGAATCCCTGAAATAGCCGACCATCCCTATCAAATTGACGATGCAATGAAAGCTGGATTCGGATGGCAACACGGTCCTTTTCAGATATGGCAAGCCATTGGAATTAATGAGGGAATAGACTTGGCTAAAGCTGTAGGATTAGAAGTAGCGTCGTGGGTGATTGATCTTGCTGACTCATCAGAACGCTTCTATTCTGTTAAAGAAGGTGCTACCTATTACTATGATCTGTCTGCTAAGCAACAGACGAAGATACCTGGTCAAGAGTCCTTTATTATCCTAGACAATATCAGAGAACAATCAGCCGTGTATAAAAACTCTGGGGTGGTAGTTGAAGATTTAGGAGATGGCATCTTAAACGTGGAATTTAGATCAAAGATGAATACCCTTGGAGGGGATGTTATTCAAGGATTAAATAAAGCCATTGATATTGCAGAAAAAGACTTTAGAGGACTTATTGTAGGGAATCAGGGAGCTAATTTTTCAGTAGGGGCTAATTTAGGGATGATCTTTATGATGGCTGTAGAGCAGGAATATGAGGAGCTCAATAATGCCATTAAAATGTTCCAAAACACAGTGATGCGTATGCGCTACAGTTCCATTCCTACTATTTCAGCTCCTCATGGAATGACTTTTGGAGGAGGTTGTGAACTCAGTTTACATGCCGATAAAATTGTTGCAGCTGCAGAATCCTACATTGGGCTCGTAGAATTTGGAGTCGGTGTTATCCCTGGTGGAGCAGGAACCAAAGAAATGACCCTTAGAGCTTCGGATACCTATCAAACTAATGATGTAGAACTCAACCGCCTTAGAGAACACTTCTTAAGTATTGCGATGGCAAAAGTATCTACCTCTGCATATGAGGCCTATGATAATTTTGTAATGCAAAAGGGCAAGGATGTGGTCGTGGTTAATAAAGATCGCCAATTAGCTACCGCTAAAGCTCATGCTATAGTAATGGCTGATGCAGGATACACTAAACCCATGGAACGCAAGGACATCAAAGTACTTGGAAAACAAGCCCTTGGAATGTTTATGGTAGGAACAGATTCCATGCTGGCTGGTCATTACATCTCAGAGCACGATAAAAAAATAGCCAATAAACTAGCCTATGTTATGGCTGGTGGTGATCTCTCGGAAGCAAGCTTAGTTTCAGAACGCTACTTACTAGATTTGGAGCGTGAAGCCTTCTTATCGC
>Ga0181552_10001052_pt1 | contig 20999 bp, 23 predicted proteins | sample 011ome_18_FD_130583 | JGI IMG/M metagenome (GOLD analysis project Ga0181552, IMG submission 130583) | Coastal salt marsh microbial communities from the Groves Creek Marsh, Skidaway Island, Georgia - 011501BT metaG (megahit assembly) | ecosystem: Environmental > Aquatic > Marine > Intertidal...
CTCCAAATAATTGTTAAACTTTGACCTTCTTTTAAAGGTGATAAATCGATCTCAGTGGAAGCTAATGCAAGAGTATCTTTTCCAGGATTCATACTGGTTATGAATGGGATAGCAAGACTCGCTGCGCCGACCCCACCAAGGGTCATACTGGCAAGTTTAATAAAATCTCTTCTTGGTTTATTTTGTTCAGACATAAGAATATTTAATTTATAAGGATTTTATTGGTAAGATGTATCATAAGTAGTAGTCATCATGACGCATAATTTTTCAATTTGTCTCTATCAGCCTGATATGCCACAAAACCTTGGTGTTATTATACGCACATCAGCTTGTCTAGAATTCCCTCTCCATATAATTGAACCCCTATCTTTCTCGATGACAGATAAAAGATTCAAAGGCGCGGTAATGGATTATATTAATCATTGTCATTTAATTAAACATGCTAGCTGGGATAATTTTTGTAATTATAGTATAGCCAATAAACAGAGAGTAATTTTAGCAACCACTAAAACTCAAAATAGCTTGTATAAATTTAAATTTTTTGAGAATGATATTGTAGTGTTTGGTAAAGAAACAGCCGGGGTTCCAAATTACATACATGAAACTATAACCGATAAAATTATAATTCCTATGAACAATAAAACAAGATCACTTAATCTTGCAACCTCAGTTGCAATAGTTGCCTCTTCTATAATCGCATCATTTTAAAAACTCTAGAAGTCGATTCAATTCTTTGTGATCTTGAATAAATTTTAAAGAATTTTTTGGGTAGGGCATTTTTGATAACTTACTAAATTCCTCCTTTATTTTATTTTTTTTTACAAACTCAAAAATATTTTTAGAAAGTAATAAAATAGCCTCGATATCTAAACTTTCCGTTAAGGGATTCTTAAATAATGATAAAAAGCGAATATATCTTATTGCTCTAAGATAATCTTTTTGTATCTGATCAATTGGATCAAAAATAAATTTCACTAAATTTTTTTTTAGGTGTTCAATACCTGAATAAAAATCAAACACTTCTCCATTTAAATTTAAATAAACACTATTGATTGTAAAATCTCTTCGCTTTGAGTCTTCTTTTAAACTTGAAGTTTCAATTGTTTTTGTATGTCTGCCAGTAGAAGAGATATCTTTTCTAAAAGAATTAATTTGAATTTCGTAGTTTTGATTTTTAAAACATAAGCTTTTATAGCTGGGATAGTATTGAACTTCATAATTTTGAGATAAAAAATTAACCATATTTTCTTTTAATTTAGGGACTACTATGTCTAAGTCATAACAGTCTTGTTCTTTAAAAAAAATTGATCTAACAACGCCCCCAACAAAATAAGTTTGTTGAAAATCTATTTCAAAATTTTCAAATAATTTATTTAAACCTGATTTGGTCAGGATTGTTTCTATTTGAGATTTATAGATCACTTCTTTCCTCAAGCTCAATTAAATCCAACCACCTCTCTTCCTTTTTCTCTAAATCTTTTTGTAAAATTCCAATTTTTTCAGAACTTTTTAAAAATAACTCATAATTTTCAGTATATAAATTAGGGTTAGATAGCAGAGATTCCGTTCCAATAATTTCTTCTTTAATCTTATCGATCTCTTTGGGTAAATTCTCTAATTCAAACTTTAACTTATATGTTAATTTATTATTACTTTTATCTTTATTAGAACTAGTAGGCTTAATATCAAAATTATTTTTGACTTCAGTTTGAATTAAGTTCTCTTGATTTAAAAGAAAATCAGAATATCCACCATTAAATATGATCACCTCACCGTTGCCTTTAAAAAATAATATTTTATTTACAAGCTTATCTAAAAAATCTCTATTATGTGAAACAATAATTAATGTTCCATTATAAGTTGAAAGTATAGACTCTACTAACTCTAGAGTATCAATATCAAGATCATTAGTTGGTTCGTCCAATATAAGGCCACTTTTAGGATTAGATAAAACTTTTGACAGGAGCAATCTATTTTTCATCCCTCCTGATAAACTTCCAACTGGGTCATTTGCTTTAGAGGGATCAAAGTGAAAATCTTTCAAATAACTACAAACATGGCGCTCACGACCATTAATATTTAAATAATCACCCCCTGAAGGAACTAGGATTTTTTTAATAGGCAAATTATCCTTCAAATCGATTCTTAGCTGATCAAAATATGAAAACTCAAGCTCATTTCTTATTTTTAAAGAACCCTCTAGAAGGTCTATTTCTTGAAGTAAAATTTTTAAAAAGGTTGATTTTCCTGATCCGTTACTACCCAAAAGGCCGATTCTATCTTTTTTATTAATTTTAAAATTAAAACCATCCAAGATTTTCTTTGGGTTTTTACCGTTGTAATAAAAACCTGCGTTATAAAACTCTGCTACGTGTTTAAAGTTTTTGCTTTCATCTTCAACTTTATTAATTTGAATTTTTCTCGTAGCTTTTTTAAAAGCGCTAATATCTTCTTCTAGATTATCTCTCAACTCTCTAGCTTGTTCTAAACGCCTGCTATTTCGTTTCACCCTTGCTTTAACACCCCTGTTCGCCCAATTCATTTCAATATTGACAAATTGTTTACGGTTTTGAAGCTCTCTTTCTTCCTGTTCTAATAAAAAGTTAGACCAATTTTCAAAATCAGAATAACCATTATTATTAATTTTAATTTGGGTTCTATCGATCCAAAAAATTTTATTTGTAAAGTTTTTTAAAAATTGTCTATCGTGGCTAACACAAATAATTGAACAATCAAGTTTCTTTAAATAATTTTCTAACCAAATTATAGTATCTAAGTCTAAATGATTAGTTGGTTCATCTAATAAAAGAATATCAGATTTTTTTATTAATGTTTTAATCAAGGCTACTCTTTTTTTCTGGCCACCAGATAAATTTATAATTTTTTCTTCTTTAGAGAGTTGTAAATAATTACAAAAAATATCTATTTCATATTCTTCAATGTCAGTACTTAAAGAAGATTTAATTTCATTTTCAATTGAGTTTTCCTCGTTGTTAAAAATAAAGTTTTGATTAAAATAATTCACAGCAATATTTTCTATATGCCATATCTCTCCATTATCAATTTCATGCAAACCGGAGATTACATTCATAAGCGTAGACTTTCCTGCACCGTTTTTTCCAACTAGTGCAATAAAATCTCTTCGGTGAATATTCAGGTCAATATCTTTAAAAATTTCATTTTTATGATAACTGACGAAGACCTCTTTTAAAGATAGTATCAATGAATTGTTCATAGGGTTAAATGCTATTGTTTTATCCGAAAAATGGCTGGGGCGGTAGGATTCGAACCTACGCATGCCGATACCAAAAACCGGTGCCTTACCGCTTGGCTACGCCCCATCAAGATTTTAAGAACTTATCCGAAATAATAGGTTTTTTCAATTCTAACAAACGGGAAATAAACAGAAAAAAGTGTATTTATTGTCTTTTCAGCTGAAATTGATTTATATGAAACGAAAAGGCATGAACCACTGCCGGTCATACCAAAATTTTTAAAATTTACTCTCAAATCATTCATAAAACTATAAATCTTCTTCATTTCTTTATTTTTATCAAAAGCAGCGTAAATCAAATCATTTTTAACCTTTGTTAACTTTAAATATTTATTTTTTTTATTCAAATATTCTTGGAATATAGCTTTTGTAATATTCTTTTTTTGAGGAAAAATTAAAAAGACTTTTTTCCATCTGGCTGGTTTATTAATTGAATTTAAGATAGATCTGGCTTTTTTAAGACCATCAATAATTTTTGGAGATTGATTTATAAATAGTAATACATCAGATCCGATGAAAGGTGCATCTTTATAAAAACTTAAATCAGATAAATTATAGTACTTGTATAAAAATTTTAAAATTGTAGCTGCATTTGAAGAGCCTCCGCCAAGACCATATCCAATGGGAATATTTTTTTTTATTTTAATTTTAAAATTTGAACTTTTAAAATATTTTTGATCAAAAAATTTAATTGTTTTATAAATTATATCATTCTGAATAATGATTTTTTTTTTATTATAATAATAATTAATAGTAAGTTTTTTACTGTTTGAAATAGTAATTTCATCTGCAAGCTTTAGTATATTTACTTTAGATCTTAGTTGATGTTTTTTTTCAAATTTATTATAGGCTAAAATCTTTAAAGTTTGATTAATTTTTGCAGGAGATAGAAGTTTAACCCTCATATCTATTAACTATTTCTTGATATTTATGATAATCATTATGAAATAAAATTATTTTATTATCTAAAAAAAGAGACTCTTTATCCCTGCCTTGTTTTTTGTAGATTTGAGAAAGATGATCAATTATTTCTGGCTCCGCGGGTTCCATTAAATAAGCTTGATGCACCCATTTTTCTGCCAATTCGATATTATTTTTTTTAAAATAAAGCCAACCCAGACTATCTAAAATCGCTCCATCTTTATAATTTGAGTCCTCTACTGCCTGTAAAAGCATTTGTTCTGCCTTATCAAGATTTTCGTTATTTTCTACCCATAAATAGGCTAAATAATTTAAAATGTATGGGTAGCTATTATCAGATAAATCAATACTTCTTTTTATAATTTTTTCTGCCTTTTTTGTTTTTTCATTACGTTCTAATAATATTCCATACTTAAATAAGTGAATTGGATCTTGTGATGTATCAATTAAATTAATGCAACAATCTTCTATAAAATTTAAGGCAATTAAATTTTTATTGCGGCTATACATTTCAAAAGCAATTTCTAAATTTAATTCAAGCTTTTGCCATTCATTAAAGTTGTTAAAATCTGTCTGTAACGATGTCAGTTCATCAAAATTGAAATCATTCTCAGTCATCAGTGTAATCAATAAATGTTTTTTAAAAAAATCAAATTTTATATTATTAAAGTTTTGTTCTTTAATTTTAGTAATCAATTTTTCATCTTTTATAAATTCAGACAATAAAGATAATTTTTTGAAAGTATAAAAATCTTTATTTTTTTTATCGATGAATTCTAAATATGATAATAATGCAATAGCATCACTATATTGCTGAGCATAAAAATAATATATGCCTGTTTGAAAAACTTGTGAATAGATTAAGTCTCTAAAGTCATTTATTTGATAAGCCTGATCTAATTCTAAAGTTAAGCCACTAAAAGAATTATATTTTTGAAAAAAATTTCCATTATTAAAATCAAGATTTTTTTTAGTAAAAATATTTTTAGTTAAAATAACTTCTTTAGAATTGAGACTATAAAGAATATCACTTACTTCTACTTCTTTGTATAGGTTTAAAATACCCTCTTCTTCATTTTCTAAAAAATAAAGATACAACCTATTAATAAATTGTACATTTTGAAAACGATTATCAATTAAATTCAATTTTTGATCTAGAGAATTATTAGAAAAATCTTCTTGATTACAATATGACATCCAGAAATTGAAACTGTTAAGCATCACCTCTTCAAAAATATATTTTGGGTTTTCAAATGATAACTTAGAGCAATAATTCCTATTTAAATTTTTTAACGTTTGAATTAATTCTAATGAAAAGTTATTATTTTCATCAATATTATCAACAATGTCGATATCACCAGAAATTATTTTATTTAACAGATAACTCGATGAGTCTGAAAATTCTTTATACTTTGGAAGCTCACCCCAAGTTATAAAATCATTATTAAATTCTGAATAAATAGAACTTAGTATCTGATTATCTTTAGTGGGTGTAATCTGACTAGCATTAGAATATACAACTTGCAGAAAACAAAATATAAATAGAAATATTTTTAAAAAGTTAAGCATGACAACTTCTAGACAGTATCAAAAAAACATTCTTTTGGAATTGATGAATTTAAATGAGTATCAAAAAAATCCTGATAAACAATATATTTCAAATAATAATCAAAATATAAATAATAAATTAAACCCAAATATTTCACCGAATGATGCCCAAACCCTTGAAGACCTTGAGGGTTATTTAAATGATACTTTTATAAAGAATAATAAAATAAAAATTAATCTTATTGAGGGGAAAAAAAATTCAAAAATACTATTTATGTTCGGCAAATGTGGAGTGAATGATAATAAAATTTTAGACGGAGATCCGGGTCAATTATTTGATAAAATGCTAGAGGGGATAAAATTAAATAGAGAAAAGATAGCTTTATGCTCTTATATACCTAGAGGGTTAGAAAAAATAGATGAGAGCGACTCTTTTAATTCATTGATGCAGATCGTCAATTATCGAATTATTGAAATATTGAATCCAAAATTTTTAATAATAATCTCTAACCTTTGTATAAAAATGTTACTTGCTACTGATTTGTCTTCAATGTCTTTAAGAGGGAAGTGGTTTGATTTTAATACTCCGAATGATAATACTCCTAAGAAATGTAGAGTTTTATATGAACCCTTAATGTTAATAAACAACCCTGAGCTAAAAAAAGATGCATGGGAAGATTTAAAGGAAATTAGTAGGCAGTTAGGGGGTTAACATGAGAGTTTTAGTATTTTTATTATTTATATTTTTTTCAAAAAATATTTTTGCTCTATCAGTTAACGATATCAAACTTTATAAAGAAATTTTTAACGACTATCGTAATGGAGATTTTAAGAATGGTGAAAAAAATATCGCAAAACTTGAAGATTTAATACTTATGGGCCATGTAGAGGCTTTAAAACTACTTCACCCTTCAAAACATAGGTCGAGTTTTTTAGAACTGAAAACATGGTTAGAGTTATACAACGATCAATATGAAGCTAATCGTATTTATAAGCTTGCGCTAAAAAGAATGCCAAGTGATGCGAAAAAACCTAAAAAAGATAAATACCCTGATCTTGATCAAACCTTTAAGGAAACTGAAAACCAAGCCAAAACCCCCAGCCCATTAAAAAAAATATTTTCAGAAAAGAATTATTCAAAAAAAGTAAGCATTTATAACACTATACGTTCAAGGGTTGGTAGAGGTTGGCCTACTGGTGCTCTGGAGTATTTAAATCATCATATAAAATATTTTAATGCAAAAGAAAAATCTTATTTACTCTCAAAAATTGCAAATGGTTACTACTTAGCAAATTTAGATGATACAGCTATTAACATTCTAAACGATAATGCCTTTTTAGAAGAACCCTACTCTGAAGGTTTATGGATAAAAGGCTTATCCTATTACCGCAAAGGTGAATACCAAAAAGCATCAAGACAATTTTTGATATTATCTAAAGTTACAGATAATGACTGGCTTAGCGATGCGGGATCTTATTGGTCTTTTTTATCAGCATCCAAAAATGCAAAAGATAATGTTACATTTCATGCCTCCTTAGAGGCGCTCAATGCTGCATGCTCTCCCTCATTTAATATCTATTCCATCTTGTCATGTAGAATACTTGATAAACCTATAGTTGATATAGATATCAATGAAAAAGAAACACAGTCTGATTTAAAATCTTTTCTTGATACAAGTTTAGGAAAAAGAATTCAGGCTTTAGTTGAAATCGGTGAACTTCCAATAGCCGAAATTGAAATGAATAGAATTCAAAATTTGACAAATAATAGATTTAAAAAAATCATTTTACAATTTGCAATTCAAAATGATTTAAGTTCACTGCAAATCAAAACAGCAAAATATTTATTTAAAGACAATGCACCAATCAAATATTTATATCCTATGCCCAAATGGATCAATAATTATGATACTGGTAAGATGGATCCTATTTTGATTACTAGTATGATCAGACAGGAGTCTCAATTTAGCGCTTTTGCACAAAGTGGTAAAAAAGCATATGGGTTAATGCAGATACTACCTTCAACAGCTAGAATGGTGAATAAAAAATATGATTTCAAATCAAACCCAAGATATCTTTATGATCCAAAAATCAACATAGAAACAGGAAGTTTATATATAGCGAGTTTACTTGAACTAGACCACATCAACGGCGACCTTTTAAAGGCACTTATATCTTATAATGCAGGTCCGGGAAATCTTTCAAAATGGATGAAAAAAACGACATTTAATGATGATAGCTTTTTACTTATTGAGTCGATCCCTTCTAGGGAAACAAGATTGTTTGTAGAAAGAGTTTTAACAAATCTTGTTATATATGAATTAATCAATCATAATTCTTTTAAGTATGCTGATGAGCTAATTGAACATAATACGATAGTGATAAATGTAAATGATTGATGAAAAAATTTTATTTCAAAAAGTAAATATTGGTATCGTAACTATCTCAGATACAAGAGATGAATCTACTGATAAATCGGGAAACTTTTTAAAGGAAAGTATAAAAAATAAAAATCATCATTGCTCTTCTTATGCAATTATTAAAGATAACCCACAAGATATAATTCAACATATAGATAGAATAACTAAAACAGAGATAGTCGATGTCGCTATTACAACTGGAGGGACGGGCTTAACGGGCAGGGATAATACAATAGATGCGATCAAAACTATCGCTGAAATCGAAATTCCAGGCTTTGGAGAGCTTTTTAGATACTTAAGTTATAAAAAAATAGGCACTTCAACAATTCAATCCAGAAGTAGCGCATTTTTAGTTAATAAAAAATACGTATTTTGCCTACCTGGATCAACTTCGGCAGTTAAAGATGCTTGGAATGAAATTTTATTTTATCAACTCGATAATAGACATAAGCCTTGTAATTTCATCGAACTAATTCCTCGCCTAAATGAATAGCCATATAACTGGTGTCGATGAGGTTGGTAGAGGCTCATTAGTTGGAAGCTTGGTTGTATGTGCATTTAGATCAAAAAATGAATTATTTGAAAAATTACCGTTTTCTGTGAAAGACTCTAAAAAAATTACAAAGAAAAATAGAGAGTTAATTTACGATTTTTTCAAAAAAAATAAAAATGAAGACTTTAATTACAGCATAGTTATTGGAAAAAAAAGAGAGATTGAGGATCTAAATATTCATCACGCTGTATTATTAGCTATGAAAAAAGCAATTTTCAAATTAAACGCTCTAGAAGATGAGATAATAATTGATGGAAAATTTACCCCTTCAGATATTTCCAAATACAACATTAGGGCAGTAATTAAGGCTGATGATAAATATCCTCAGGTATCAGCAGCCTCTATCATAGCTAAGTGTTTTAGGGATAGGTTATTAGAAAAACTTCATCGAATTGAAAAATTTTATCGATGGGATAAGAATGCTGGGTATGCAACTAAGAGTCATTTAGATGCTATTAAAATTTATGGCGTAAGTAAATTTCATAGAAGAACTTATCAACCAATTACTCAAATAATTAATAAGTTATCAACGTAGTTATCAACAATATAAAAATAGTACTGTATTCAAGATTCTTCTAAAAAGTTAAGATTCTTCAATGCTTAAGGCAAATAAAATTTATTTAGGTGACTGTATTGATTTGCTAAAAGGCCTTGATGATAATAGTGTTGATTTAATTTTTCTTGATCCTCCGTATAACCTTCAACTGAACAAAACCCTCACTAGGCCAAACCACTCTGTTGTCAATGGCGTCAATCAAGATTGGGATAAATTTGGAAGTTTTGAGAGCTATGATGAATTTACTAATCAATATTTAACTGAGTGTAAAAGAGTTTTAAAGGAGGATGGTGGGTTATGGATTATTGGCTCATATCATAATATATTTAGAATTGGTAAAATTTTACAAGATTTAGATTTTTGGATACTCAATGATGTCATTTGGGCAAAATCAAATCCCTTACCAAACTTTAGAGCAACAAGATTAACCAATGCCCATGAAACACTCATTTGGTGCTCCAAAAACCCAAAGTCAAAATATCAATTTAATTATCATACTTTAAAAGTAGCAAATGAAGATAAACAAGAGAGAAGTATTTGGAATTTCCCCATTTGCTCAGGTAAAGAAAGATTAAAACTGCCAAATAATCAAACTGCCCACCCTACTCAAAAACCCCTGTCATTAATGAAAAAAATAGTATTGCAGAGTTCAATTAAAGGAGATTTGCTTTTAGAGCCGTTTGCAGGAACTGCTAGTTTTTGCGCTGCAGCTAAATATCTTGGAAGAAGTTTTATTGGTTTTGAGCGAGATAATGCCTACTTCAATTTAGCCAGTCATAGACTAAGAAATATTAAAGCTTTAAAAGATGATTTGCTGGAATTAAATGAAAAAGATAGACCGCAACAAAAAATACCGTTTGGCACTTTGATTGATAGCGGTTATTTGAAACCAGGTTCAAATTTATATAATAATAAAAAAGATTACCAAGCAACTATAAACTCTGACGGCAGTATCTCATATGAGAATGAGAGAGGTTCAATTCATAAAATTGCCGCTAAAGTTAATAATACCTCCTCATTTAACGGTTGGGATTACTGGCACTATGAAGATAAATCAAAAAAACTCATCTCGATTGACGAAATAAGAAAAAAAATAAGAAAGTAGCTAATTAAACAATACTTTTTTAAAAAGTGTAGGCATTGGTAAACTCTTGATTGAATTGAGACTTATCCAGCTACTACCCTCAATATTTATTGATTGCCTAACCTGAAATACATTCACCTTAAATAGATTATTGGTAATGGAATAGTTAAAGGATTTTATTTTTTGAATATTTATTTTTTTTACTTTTGAAATGATTTCTTTATCTAGATTTGAAGGTAAATGCAAAAATGATTTATAAAAATTAAAAGTAGGATTATTAATAAATAAAATTTTATTAACTTTTTTAAATATATAAAAATTAATATCTTTAAAGTTTTTTTTTGATTGTATTGAAACGAAAGTTTTATTCGCAGATTTACAGAAATTTCTAAAAATACATTCACTGCATTTAGGTTTGCTTTTTAAACAAATTGATGAACTGTAATCCATCATTGACTCTGAAAATTTCCTGTATGATTTTTTATTGATAAATAGATTTTCTAAAAGAAGTTCGAGGTCATTTTCATTTATATTACTACCAATAATTCTTGATATTAGTCTTTTAATATTAACATCAATTGGAAAAGCTTTCTTATTGAAGCCAATAGCAAGGATTGCATTAGCGGTATATTTGCCAATGCCTGGTAATCCTATTAATTCTATTTTAGTTTTTGGGAGTGTACCGCCATATTTTAAATTTATTATTTCAATCGACTTAAATAAATTTATTGCCCTATTATAGTATCCAAGTCCTGACCAAACTGACATTACATCTTCTAATTTTTTTCTTTTAAACGATTGAAAATTTGGAAATTTTTTTAAAAAGATTTGTATCTTATTTTCTACTGTTGGAACGGTAGTTTGTTGCAACATAATCTCTGATAAATAAGTATGGTAAATATTTCTATTTTTTCTCCAATATAAGTTTCTTTGATTTCTATTAAACCATTGTAAGATTAAAATGATAAAATCATTTTTATGAAGAAAATTAATAAACTTAATGATATTGCTTTTCACTTAGTAAATAAGATAAATAAAAAAAAATTAAAGTTAAGCACTCTTCTGATAAAACATTGGGATAAATTATTTGAGCAAGATGTAAATTTTGTAAGTTTAAAAAAAATTTCCGTAAATTCTAAAAGTGATTCTTTAAATCTTGAGCTCAATTTGGACCCTTCCATTTCATTTAAAATGCATACCAAGACAAATCAACTCATGATCCAAATTGAAGAAATTCTTGGTTTAAAAGTAAATAAAATCATCTTTTTTCAAGATAATTTTCATAATAAAGGTTTAATTGCAAAATCAAGTATTAACAAAAAAAATGAATCGGTAAAAACTGTTAATAATGAAAAATTTAATGATATAAAAGATCTTGAGGTTAAATCGATTTTTGAAAATATTATTAGTAAAATAAATGAAAAAAATTAACTCAATCTTAATACTTTTAGTATTTTTGTCTTGGCCATCTTTTGCTAAAGAAAAAATTTATGAGTATCAGCAGTTTCTTACTGATAATAATCTATCGGCTCTGATCAAGTCTGAAGAAGAAACAAGCATAGATTTAATAGAATTTTCTTCTTTTAGTTGTTCGCACTGTGCAGCTTTTCATAATGAAACACTTCAAGAATTAAAAGAAAATGAAGTCTTTAAGTACATTAACTATTACATTATAGACTATCCTTTAAACCAAGCAGCTTTTTATGCATCGATAGTAGCAAATTGTGATCCATCTATAAGATCAATGTACTCCGATACTACGTACAGTAATTATGACATTTGGACTAAGGCGGGGTCGGGTGAGCAAATTATTGAAATGTTAAATAGCTACGGACTTCAGTTTGGATTAGCAGATGAACAATTGAATACATGTCTTAAAGATGAAAATTATCAAAATAATTTATTAGAGCTTCAAATAAGCGCTCAAGAAATATTTGGTGTTGAAAGCACTCCTACCTTTTTAATAAATGGCCAAAAAGTAGCTGGCAATCGTCCTGCTTCTGAATTTATTAAAATTATTAAAGAAAAATTAAATCAATAATTTGCTTTCTTTAAATAAACTATCAATTAAAGGTTTTAAATCATTTGTAGAACCAACTGAGTTTGAAATAAAACCAGGGCTGACAGGAATTGTGGGACCTAATGGCTGTGGTAAATCAAATATAGTTGAAGCAATTAGATTTGGCCTTGGTGAAGTATCAGCCAAACAATTAAGAGGAAAAGAAATTGATGATCTCATTTTTAATGGAACAGATAATAGGCCTTCTTGGAATTTAGCAGAGGTTGGGTTATTCGTAGATGTAGAGAACACTAGCTTAGAAAACAAATATGAATCTAAACAATTAGAAATTGCGAGAAAAATTTGGAGAGGTGAAGGGAGTAACTCTTACATCAATGGCAAAGAAGTAAGACTTAAAGATATTCAATTACTTTTTGCAGATGCCTCTACCTCTGCAAGATCTACCTCAATTGTTAGCCAAGGAAGAATTGGAGCAATCACTCAAGCTAAACCAGAAGACCGAAAAATGGTTCTTGAGGAAGCTGCTGGGATTTTGGGACTTCAGTCTAGAAGACATGATTCTGAGTTAAGGTTAAAAGGCGCTGAAAACAATCTTTTAAGAGTTGAGGATGTAATAAATACCTATGAAGAACAATTAGCAATACTAAAAAAACAGTCAAAAGAAGCTGAGCGATTTAGAAGTATCTCCACTTTAATTAAGAATGCAGAGGCAGCAGTTTTTTTTGTTAAAAGAAATGAAATTCAAGAGATTATTAAAAAACTTGTACAGGAAAAAAATGAAATTAGTTTGAAATTAGCTGATTTTCAGGGCGATGTGTCTGCTAAAGATCAAGCCTATGAGGATTTAAAAGTTAAAATACCTCCAATGCGAGAAAAATCTTACTCACTTAATAGTGAACTTGACCGTTTAAATATGACAGTTGAAAATTTAAAACAGGAAGAATTAAGATTTGAAGAACATAAGATCAATCTTGAACATCGAGTTAAACAATTAAATCAAGATCTAAATATTGAAAACCAGCAATATAATGAAACTAATTTAAAAATAACTGAAATTAAAAAAGAATTAGACGAGCTTATCTCAAACGATACTAGTGAAAATAAATCAAGCCGAGCCAGCCAAACTGATAGAAGTTTATTAAACCATATCTCTTTTGATAAAAAATACGAAAATGTTGTTGCAGCGATTTTTGGTAAAGAGCTTTTAGCATCCCTTGATAAAGATGATATTTTTTATTGGTCTGATTTAAATACTGAAACTCCAAAAATTAAATTTGATTTTGAATGCCAAATTGCATCATCCCTAATCAAAGCACCTAAATATATTCTTAATAAACTTAATCATGTAGCCATTGTTGAAAATTATAATATAGGAATAGAAAATCATCATAAGATTAAAGCCGGCCAATCAATTGTAGATATCGCTGGTAACTTGTGGAGATGGGATGGGCTGTATGTTTCAAGTGAACATGAAGCAAATATCTCTTCAATATTAGCTGAACTTAAAGAAAAAAGAATTAACGATTTAAAAAAACAAGTTATTCAATGGGAGCGTATTGCCGATGTAACGCAACAAAAAATAGATGATCTAAATGGTAGAATTAAAACTGCCCAGGAAGAATTAGAAATATCTCAAAATAACCCAGGAGATATTGATAGCAAAAGACAGTTTTTACTAAATAAAATCAACCAACTAGATGAGGAAAAAAAATTATTTGATAATGAACTTCAAAATCAAGAAAACTTGCTAGAAGATTTGTCAAAAGAGCTTAGAAATAAAGAGCAAAACTATTCCATTGTTAAAGAAGAATTAATCCGAAAAGAGTCAGAGATCTCTAACTTTAACAATAATCTTAGCCAATTAGCGCATTCGTGTAGAGAAAAATTAAATGCCAATTTATATGAATTAGAGACTGAAATAGAAAAATTAAAAAAAGATGAAGATTTAGAAACTGCAGAAAAAAGAGTTATGAGGCTAGTTGCAGAAAGAGAAAGGATTGGGGCAGTCAATCTTTTAGCTGAAGATGAGTATGTAAAATTAAGAGAAAAAGTAAACGACACCATCAAAGATAAAAATGAAATTCAAGAGTCCATTGCAAAACTGCATGATGCCATAAATAAAATAAACAAGGAAGGTATCACAAGGCTAAAAGATGCTTTTTCAATTGTTAATGAAAATTTTGAGAGGCTTTTCACTAAGTTATTTGGAGGCGGGAAAGCTTATCTAAAATTAATTCAGAATGATGAAGATCCATTAAATTCAGGTTTGGAAATTTTTGCAAGCCCTCCTGGTAAAAAAATGCAAAACATCACATTGCTCTCAGGTGGTGAACAGGCTTTGACTGCGATTTCCTTATTATTTGCTGTCTTCATAGCAAATCCTTCACCATTTTGTATTTTAGATGAGGTAGATGCACCGCTTGATGATAATAACGTTGATCGTTTTTGTAGTATGGTAGAGGAAATTTCTGAAAAAGTTCAAACAAAATTTATTATTATTACTCATAATAGAATGACTATGTCTCGCGTGGACAGACTTTATGGCGTAACGATGCCCGAGGAAGGTGTTTCTCAAATCGTTTCAGTAGAACTAGAAGAGGCAGTCAGGTATGCAGAATAATCAAAATAGTAATAAAGATTCTGGGATGAAGGGCTTAAGCTTTGCCTATAGAATCTCTACTGAGTTGCTTGCTGCAGTTGGTGTATCGGTCGTCATTGGGTTAATGATTGATAAGTACTTTGACACGAAGCCTTTTGGACTAATAGCACTGATAATATTGGGTTTTTTTGCTGGGTTGTTAAATATTTACAGGCTTATAAGTCGCATAGAAAAAAACTAATAAATTTGTTTTATTAGCGCATGTCCAAAGGCGAGAGTCCACTTCATCAATTTGAAATTCATCCCATTGTAGACCTGCAATTATTTGGTCATGATATTTCATTTACTAATTCATCACTATGGATGACTATCACTACAATCTTTATTATCGGTTTCTTTTCTATTCCTTTTTTAAGATCCAAAAAAACAAATTCTGTCCAAGATTTATATCCTACACGACTTCAAGTAGCTGCCGAGTTAGGCTTCAACTTTATTAATAGTCTTTTAAATGACACAGTGGGAAAAGAAGGGAAAAAATACTTTCCATTAGTTTTCTCTCTTTTTATGTTCATTTTATTTGGAAATCTATTTGGAATGATCCCATATAGTTTCACCTTTACTAGCCATATTATAGTAACACTAGCCCTTGCAATGGGTGTTTTTATATTCGTTACTATTCTAGGTTTTGTGAAGCATGGTATAAAATTTTTTGGATTTTTTGTTATTCCTGGATTACCTTTTTACATGTTACCACTGCTTATACCAATTGAAGTAATTTCCTATCTTTCTAGACCCGTAAGTCTTTCTGTACGACTTTTTGCAAATATGTTAGCTGGTCATACATTATTAAAAGTTTTTGCAGGTTTTGTTTCTGCACTCGGTTTTTTCGGAATTCTGCCATTAGTATTTATTATTGCCTTAACTGGTCTAGAAATACTAATTGCATTTTTACAAGCTTATGTTTTTGCGATATTGACATGCTTGTATATTAACGACGCTTTACATTTACACTAGGTAAACATAAGGAGGTAAATATGGAACTAGTTGAAGGTCTTAAATACTTAGGCGCAGGATTAGCCGTGATTGGTGTGATTGGTGCAGGTATTGGAATTGGTAACGTTTTTGCGGCATTCATTACTGCTGTTGGAAGAAACCCAGCTGCAAGAAATGAAGTTTTTACAATGACTATGTTAGGTTTCGCACTTGTTGAAGCGATTGCCCTATTCGCATTAGTTATTGCGCTAGTGATTTTATTCTCGTAGGAAATATATTAAAAATCACTAGATGCCTCAATTAGAACAAGTCGAGTCTTTTATTTCTCAGCTTTTTTGGCTGGGTGTATTTTTTGTTATACTCTTTGTAGTATTGACTTATTTTACACTTCCTAAAATAAGAGCTTTTTTGAACAAGAGAGAAGAGTTTGTGAACTCTCATCTCTCAAAACAAGATGAATTAATCAAAAAAGCTGAGTATTTAGTAGAGAACTACGAAACAAAATTAAAAGAGGCAAGAGAACAGGCAAATAAAATTATCAATGAAGCACGTGATCAAGCATTAAGCGAGAGTGAGAAACTCATTAAGGCAACTGAGGAAAAAATCCAAAGTGAAATTAAAGCTACTGAGGAGAGAGTTTCTAAAGAAAAAAACCAAGCACTATTAGAGTTAAACACTCAACTTAAAGACTCTGCTTCCACATTCTTATCTAAAATAACAAATATAGATAAAGGGAGTATCAATATCTAATGGAACACTTATTAGAAGATCCTAAGTTTTGGCTTTCTGTCTCCTTTGTCATTTTCATTATTTTAATGGCTAAGCCATTTAGATCTATGTTTATTGGCGGTCTAGATAATAAAATCGAAGAAATTAAAAAAAATATCAATGAGTCACTTCAATCTTTCACCGAGGCTGAAAAAAAAGTTAATGAAGCTCAAAAGCAAACAGTAGATTTAGACAATAAGATAAGCCAATTATTAGCTGATGCAAAAAACCAAGCTCAATCCTTATCTCAAAATATTATTGATAAAGCTCGCCAATCTATCTCTTCTAAAGAGAAAAACTCCTTGGAGAGGATAAAACAAATTGAATTATCTGCTATTCAATCAATCAAAAGCCAAGCCTCTATTGAGCTTAACAAAATTATAGTTGGTTATTTAAATAATTTACCAGAGTCTGATAAAAATAAACTAATTGAAAAAAGCATTTCAGATTTTAAATCTTTAAATTAAGTTAATTTAAAATCTTTAGGGGTAATTCCTACGAAAACCCTAACGCCACTTTTATAATCGTCTTTTGTAATTGTAATAGAATTGCTGAAAGAAAAATTTTGTATTATTTGACCACTACTATCCTCTGGTATTTCTAAATTAATTAAGTTAGTAAAATTTTCTTCATACAACTTCTGATCTTCCTGTTTATTAGTGACAAATAACCAAAAAGTAAATTCATCATTAATACTTTTTTGACTGGTCACTTCAACTTCATAATCAACTTGAATAGATACTAAATCATTTTTATTTGCTTGCTCTGAACATATTAGGCTCAAATCTTTATTTAAACTTAAGCTCGTATCATTCAAATCTATGGATTTAGCTTTTAAGAGTACTAAAGATTTAGGGCAATCTAAATAGACATATTCATTTTTTTTATTAAAAGGATTTTTGACAGAGCAGGAGTTTGTGATTACTAGCGCTAAAATAGCTGATATTAAAATTTTAAACATTATGATAGTAAATATTAATTAATAACTTTTAAAATGAAATAAGTCTTTTTATACCAAAAAAATGGCAGTTTATACAAATATAGAAATTGAAGATGCGCAATTAATATTTAATGGCCTTGGGGTAATTGCATCAATAGAGGGTATAACTGAGGGTGTAGAAAATTCTAACTTTCTTATACAACTAGAAGATAAATCAAAATATATATTTACAATTTTTGAAAAAAGAACAAAGGAACAGGACCTTCCATTTTTTAATAATGCTATGGCAGAATTTAAAAATGCAGGTATTAATTGCCCTGTAGCAACTCAAATAAATCATAAAGATATTTTTAATATCCATAACAAACCTTGTGCTATATATAGCTTTATTCAAGGAAGACCCATAAAAAATTTTAATAATAAAAATTTGTCATCATTAGCTAAATTCACGGCAAATATGCAAAATATAGGCTTGAAGTCATCTTTAGTAAGAGAAAATGACATGTTATTGCCAACTTGGAAATATATCTTAGAAAAGTTTAAAGATTATGAGGGTAAAAATTTACAAGAATTTAATCATGTAAAAAATCTGATTAAAAATATTTATGATAAATTTCCAAATAATATAAGAAAAGGCTTAATACACGCAGATCTATTTAAAGATAACATATTTTTTAATGATGATAGTGTATCAGGAGTCATAGACTTCTTTTTTACATGCACTGATAGTGTCATTTATGATTTATCTACACTGATAAATGCTTGGTTCTTTAAACAGGAGGTCTTTTTTGAAAATGAATTTCAATTATTTTTCAAAAATTACATAGATAATATATCTCTAAATCAAACTGAAAAAGAATACTTAAATTTTTATTTAAAATGTAGTGCAATTCGATTTTTTCTTACTCGATTACACGATCAATACTTTAATAACTCAGGTCAAGTAAACCATAAAAATCCATTAGACTTTTTTGAAATTTTAAAATTTCATGAAAAAAATAACCTTCAGGACTTTTTTTGATAAGAATATACACTGACGGATCTTGCTTAGGTAACCCTGGTAACGGTGGGTGGGCTTTTTTAATGCAAGATGGAGATAAATTTACAGCTATGTCTGGCTTCCAAAAAGAAACTACAAATAATCAAATGGAATTAACAGCTGCAATTGAGGCTCTAAATTATAATATTGTAAGGAAAGAAGAGATTATCCTAATTACTGATAGTAATTATGTCAAAAATGGAATTTCTGAATGGATAAAGAATTGGAAAAAAAATAATTGGAAAACCGCTACAAAATCAAATGTTAAAAACCGAAATCTTTGGGAAAAACTAGATGAACTAAACTCTAAACTAAATGTTAAATGGGAATGGGTGAAGGCTCATAATATAGACAAGTATAATAACTACGTGGATGAGTTAGCTAGGAATTCAGCTGAAAACTTAGTTGAATCTTTTTCGGATAGCGTCCAAATTTTCTAATTTTTGAACAGGGCCTATTGAAGATAAAGTAATATCTGATTTTAGGATATTAAGTCTTGCTTTTTCAATATCCTCTAATTGAACAGCGTCAATTTTAGAAATAATTTCATTTTGCGGTACAACTCGATTATGCATCAAATATTGGGATGCATTTGATCTGCATCTTCTAGACGTACTCTCCTGCCCCATTAATAAAGAAGATTTAAATTGTGCTTTTGCTCTTTTCAACTCTTCTTGGGAAAAAGAAAGGGCACTAGTGTTAATTTGATCGCAAAGAACTGGTATTAATTCTGTGACTTCTTTTTGACCTGTTCCGGCATAAACGCCAAAGATACCTGAGTCTGAAAAAGAAGAAGTATAACTTGAAATACTATAAACCAAGCCTCTTTTTTCTCTAATTTCTTGAAACAATCGTGATGACATCCCAGATCCAAGGACAGCTGAATAAACTGCTGTTGAGTAGTATAAATCCGAATAGAAATCTACCCCTTCGAAACCTAAAATTAAATTGACTTGCTCAAGATCTTTTTCTTGACGAAACTCACCGCCTTGATACTTGGCCTTAGGTGAATGGTCAGAACTTCCGTTTGGTAAGTTTTGAAAGTATTTATCGACTAAATCAACAACGTTACTTTCATCAAAATTACCAGAAATTGAAAAAACCATTTTTTTGGGATGATAAAAACTATTCATAAATCCTTGAACTTGGTCTTTACTTATTGAGTTGATGATTTCAGTTTTACCTAGAATCGATCTACCCATGGGCTGATTAGGGTACGCAGTTTCTTGCCATTTATCAAAAACTACATCATCAGGAGTATCAAGATACATTCCGATTTCTTGAACTATAACCCCTCTTTCACGATCTAATTCTTTTTCATCAAAAGTTGAGTTTTGAAGTATGTCAGAAATAATGTCAATAGATAAAGTAAGGTCTTCTTTTAAAACTTTCATATAATAGGCTGTGACCTCTCTTGAGGTGTAGGCATTTACCATACCCCCTACCATTTCCACTTCTTTGGCTATATCTAAAGCCGATCTATTTTTAGTACCTTTAAAAGCCATGTGTTCAAGCAAATGCGCAACGCCATTATTCTGTTCGTGCTCATTTCTTGCACCTACTTTATTCCACATACCAACCGAAATAGTCTCTACGGTATCGATATAATCCGTAATTAGTGTTAATCCACTTTTGAGTTTTGTAACCTTAGCCATTATTTATTATATACTCCTTTAATAGATCATAATTATTCTCTAATTCATCAAAAACTTCTGAGTTATTAAAATTAAAATCCTTATCAAATGTAGTTTCAACATTTAATGCTTTTCTTACAGTTTCTTGGAATTTAACAGGATGGGCGCAAGCTAGACACATAAAGTCTTCCAAGTTTAATTTTTCAGCACATCGAACACCCACAGCTGTATGAGGATCGGTGACTACTCCGAATTCATCACAAGTCTTTTTTATTTGTTCTAATACCTCATTTGAATTGCATGATTCTGAAATAAAGTTTTTTAATAATTGATTATGAACAGTAGTATTTAGGTGTTTGTTATGCTTATTGAGAATTATGGACTGGTAAAGAGTATCAGTTTCAATTGGTCCAAGAAACTCTGATAGGAGCCTTTCAAAGTTACTAGAAATAAGTATATCCATACTCGGACTATTTGTTTTTATAACTTCATTTAAAGTTAGGTCATTATTCTTAATTATTCGATGTAAAATATTATTTTCGTTAGATGCCACTACTAATTTATCAATTGGGAATCCCATTTTCTTTAATAAATAAGCTGAATAAACATTGCCAAAATTTCCACTTGGAACAACAAAGTTTTTTTGACCA
>Ga0181552_10001079_pt1 | contig 20749 bp, 22 predicted proteins | sample 011ome_18_FD_130583 | JGI IMG/M metagenome (GOLD analysis project Ga0181552, IMG submission 130583) | Coastal salt marsh microbial communities from the Groves Creek Marsh, Skidaway Island, Georgia - 011501BT metaG (megahit assembly) | ecosystem: Environmental > Aquatic > Marine > Intertidal...
CGATCGCGGGCACCACCATGAGCGCTGTTGCCACCAGCACGGTGGCCACGGCCAGCGCAGCCCGGTTCGTCTCACCAGTATTCGCGAGAGCCGGCTCCACCGTGGCTGGGCGACCGTGAACTTCACCGTTGCCTCCCGCGTGGAGACCCCAGACCCGGTCGAGTCCCCACCATCGGTTGGCACTGTGGGGTTGCCCTCTGGGGTGACTGGTGAGTCCGAGGGGTTGGGCTCAGTTGCTCCCGGCGGTGGCGTCGATCAACTGCTCGCCGGCGTCGGCGAGCCACTGGGTTCACTCGTGCAAGGACTCGAGGTTGGCGACGGCCTGGGGCACCGGGAAGACCTGATTCCTGTCGCACTCGACTCCCGTGATGGTCACAGTTCTTGCCGTAGGTGCGGCGCCAGCGGGAATCGTCAAGTAACCCAGCACGACGGGCGCGGCGGCCACCACACCGATCCACGACATCCGACGTGAAGAACGTGCCAACGAGACCCCCCAACAGCAAGCGCACAGGACGGGGGACAACGCTGTCTCCCGCACAAATGGCTGCTGTCAACACGGGGCAACCGGGCTTGACCAGTGGGCGAAACCGAACATGGGCATGGAATCGGACAGAGCACGGATTTCGCCCCTGTGGAAAGTGCCGCTACCCTTGCCGAGCGTCCCGGTTCGCCGGGCGCACGCAAACACCCTCCTGCCACGGAACGACCGTGGCCGCTGAGTCCGAAGGAGGTGGGCTGTTCATGCGTCGCTACGAAATCATGGTCATCCTCGATCCAGATCTGGAAGAGAAGACCATCGCCCCGAGCCTGGAGGCGTTCCTCAACGTCATCCGCGCTGATGGTGGCACCGTCGAGAACGTCGATATCTGGGGCCGCCGTCGGCTGGCCTACGAGATCAACCACAAGCCTGATGGCATCTACGCCCTCATTCACGTGACTGCCACCAAGGAGTCGGTCGCTGAGCTCGATCGTCAGCTGTCCCTGAACGAGGCCGTCGTGCGCACCAAGGTCTTCCTCGCCCCCGAGCCCGCCGCGGCCGGAGCAGAGTAATGGCGGCCGGCGACATCACGATCACGGTGGTGGGCAACCTCACCAACGATCCTGAGCTGCGATTCACCCCCAGTGGTGCAGCCGTCGCCTCGTTCACGATCGCGTCCAACTCGCGGTACCTGGACAAGACCACGAACGAGTGGAAGGACTCCGATCCCGTCTACATGCGTTGCAGCGTGTGGCGTCAGTACGCGGAGAACGTCGCGGAGTCCCTGACCAAGGGCACGCGCGTCATTGCGACCGGCCGCCTCAAGCAGCGCTCGTATGAGACGCGCGAGGGAGAGAAGCGCACTGTGGTGGAGATGGAGGTCGACGACGTCGGCCCGGCTCTGCGCAATGCCACGGCCAAGGTCAACCGAATCGCACGCGAGGGTGGTGGCTTCAGTGGAGGCGCCCCCGCGGGTGGCGCCCCGGCTGACGACCCGTGGGCATCCGGACCCTCGTCCGGCGCCGGCTTCGACGAGCCCCCCTTCTAGCAGCCCACTTCCCGTACATCCCGAAGTCGCGTGACTTCGGCCCCCGACAGGAGCAAGACGAATGGCACGAGACAACAAGGGACGCCAGGCGGCGGCCCGCAAGAACGAGAAGATGGTCAAGGCCAAGGCCTGCCAGTTCTGCAAGGACGGCGTGAAGCCGATCGACTACAAGGACACGAACCTGCTTCGCAAGTTCATCTCCGATCGCGGCAAGATTCGCGCCCGTCGTGTGACCGGCAACTGCACGCAGCATCAGCGTGACATCGCCATGGCCGTGAAGAACGCCCGCGAGGTGGCTCTTCTCCCCTACACGTCCGCCACGCGCTGACGCCTGAGACGAAGAAGGGAACGAATATGAAGCTCATCCTCACTCAGGACGTGACGGGCCTCGGGGCCCCGGGTGACGTTGTCGAGGTCAAGGCCGGTTACGGCCGCAACTTCCTCATCCCCCGCGGATACGCCATGGGCTGGACCCGTGGCGGCGAGAAGCAGGTCGCCCAGATCAAGCGTGCCCAGAAGGTGCGCGAGGTCCGCGACCTCGGCCACGCCAACGAGATCAAGCAGGCCATCGAGGGCCTCACGATCACACTCGCCGCGCACGCGGGTGACACCGGCCGCCTCTTCGGCTCGGTCACCAATGCTGACATCGCTGACGCGGTGAAGGCAGCTGGTGGCCCGGTCATCGACAAGCGCAAGGTCGTCATCGACGTGCCGGTCAAGACCGTCGGCAAGCACAAGGCCAAGGTCGAGGTGCACCCCGACGTCATCGCCGTGGTGGCCTTCGAGGTCGTCGCCGGCTGATACGCCGCAGGACAACGTATGAAGGGCCGCACCCTCCGGGGTGCGGCCCTTCATACGTTTCCGAGCAATGGAATCTGGTCGTCGGTGCCTGAGGCGAGATGAAGGCGCTATTGCGGATTCAATTCGATGCGCTCGTGAAATCGAGTGGACCTCGCCCCTGAGCACTTGCCTTGTGAATATCGGGGGAATGTCGGTTGTCGACGAGTACAGTCGACGTGTTGTCGATCACGGGAGTGAGCTGTGAGTTTCACCGAGTCCGTCCGGACGTGTCTGCACAAGTACGCCGACTTCAACGGTCGGGCCTCGCGCTCTGAGTTCTGGTGGTTCTACCTCTTCACGATTCTGGTCAGTCTCGTCATGACGATTCCGATCTTCATCTTCACGTTCCTCCTTGTCGCAGCAGGTGACAATGGCGCGGGGGTCGGACTTTTCACGGTCCTCACCGTCCTGTGGTCGATCGTCGTCGTGGTGGTGTCGATTGGACTGGTCATCCCACTGCTCGCAGCCGGCGCCCGACGCCTGCACGACTACGGGCAGACCGCATGGTGGCTCCTGCTCTACTTCGTTCCCTGCGGCAACATCGTTCTCATCATCTTCTGGGCTCTCGACGGGACCCCGGCAGACAACCCCTACGGTCCACGACCGATCCAGTAGTGCCCATCACACCCATCACACCCATCGCGCTCCGGCGCATTGAACAGAGGAGAAGCCGTGGGCTTCGGCGAGGCAATCTCATACAACCTGAAGAACCTGACCAACTTCGATGGCCGAGCAGCGCGATCTGAGTTCTGGTGGTGGATTCTGGCACTGTGGATCCTGAACGTCATCGTCAGCTTTGTGACGGGTGGCTCGTCGGTGTTCATGGGCGGCGACGCAGGCAATGCCTTCCTCGCCTTCGTCGGCTGGATCATCTGGATCGTCATCATCCTGGCGACAGTCGCCGTCGGTGCGCGACGCCTGCATGACACCGGCAAGTCGGGCTGGTGGCAGCTGCTGTACTTCCTGCCGTGTGTCGGCTTCATCGTGCTGATCATCTTCTGGGCGCAGGCCGGCACCCCGGGTGACAACGGCTACGGAACACCTCCCGCAGCCTGATTACTACTCCGCAGTAAGGGCGTGTCGGTCCCGTGACTCAGGTCACAGGGCCGACACGCTTTTCGCTGTCCCCCTACTTTCCCGGGGATCAACGGAGGAGGAGAAATGGCATTCTCAGCGCATGAGGTCCTGGAGGAGTCCTGGACCCTGAGCAAGCGGACCTACTGGGCCTGGTGGCCCGTCATCATTGTCGCGGTCGTGATCCCGGCGATCCTGTCCATCATCGGCTCACTGTTCACAGGCTGGGCCGCGAACGTGGACGGATTCTTCGGCGCAGTGCTCGGCATCATCGGTGCGATCTTCGTGATCGCCTACATCCTGGCCGGGATCCTGATGATCCTGGGTCTGTTCCGCAACGCCTTCGCTGTCAGTGGCGGTGAGCGGCCCAGTGTCGCTCGACTGTTCGAGACACGGCACTACTGGTGGTTCCTGGTCGCAGGCCTGATCTACATCGCCATGGTCACGATCGGCCTCTTCGCCCTGATCCTCCCCGGCCTGATCGTCGCCTTCATGCTCGCCCTGTTCCCCTACGCCCTCATCGGTGGCCAGGCGAATAACGGATTCTCGGCGCTGGCCACGAGCTGGGATCGCATCACCAGCAGCTTCTGGAAGTACATCGGCCTGCGGATCGTCCTGACGGGTGTGGTTCCGGCACTGGCTATCGCGGCCATCGTCGTCCTTGGGGTTCTGGGTGGAGGAGCAGCGGTCAGCCTTGACGTCTTCAACGGCGATGCCGTGGGAGGGATCCTTGCCGTGATCCTCGGAGTCATCGCGCTCGTCGTCGGGGTCTTCCTCTACGTCCTTGCCCTGATCTTCACCTACGTGTCGGACGCGCTTGCCTACCGTCGCCTGGCACCGGAGTGGGCGGAGTAGTCAGACCTGCAGATCGAATTGCATGAGAAGGCCGTCGACGACCCCGTCGGCGGCCTTCTCGATCATCAGCAGCGATGCATCGAAGCCGGCGTCGCCGCCGTAGTACGGATCGGGCACCGCGAGGTCGGCGTGCGGCTCAGGCAGGTGAGCGAGTGTGGGGTCGAACGAGCGCATCATCCGCAATGCAGGGCGCTGATCGGCCGCCAGACCCGATTCCTCGAGCATGATCGCGAGATTCGCGTAATTGGTCTCGTCCATGGCGAGCAGCAGGTCGATATCCGCCATCCAGGCCGGTGTGATCTGCCGGGAGATGTGATCGAGCTCGTAGCCGGCGGCCACGAGAGCGGCGCTCGCCCGTGGATCGGCCGGATGGCCCACGTGCCAGTCGCCGGTGCCCGCGGAATCGACCTCCACGTGGGCCGCCAGACCCGCCTGGTCCACTCGGGCCGCGAGTACGGCCTCCCCCATCGGCGATCGGCAGATATTTCCAAGGCAGACGACAGTGACGCGATATGGCTTCGAGGTCATGAAGAAAGGCTACCGACGAGTTTTCATCCACAGGCTTGGGATGACGTTTGCCCCGTTGGTACGAGGGAACTCGGAACTGAAGAAGTGGCTGCTCCCCACGTCATCCACAGGTGGACGAACAGGATGGGGGCAGTTGAACCCAGTCTGTCCACAGGCTCGTCCACAGGGTGGATGGACGCTGTCACCCCCCGTCCGTAGCGTGCCCCTGTGAGCGTCTATGAACTGCACCCGGAGGAGCCCTCCGGCATGGATCGGACGCCTCCCGCCGACCACGCGGCCGAGCAGTCCGTCCTCGGAGCCATGCTCCTGAGCAAGGACGCCATCGCCGACGTCGTCGAGGTCCTGCGGGAGGGTGACTTCTACCGGCCGGCCCACCAGGTCATCTACGGCACCATCCTCGACCTGTACGGCAGAGGCGAGCCGGCCGACGCCGTCACCGTTGCTGCGGACCTCACTCGCGCGGGCGAGATCGGACGCGTCGGCGGCGCGCCCTACCTGCATGAGCTCGTCTCGATGGTGCCCACGGCTGCAAATGCCGGGTACTACGGACGCATCGTCCGCGAGAAGGCGATCCTTCGCCGACTCGTGGAGGCGGGCACCCGCATCGTCGCCATGGGCTATGCCGGCACGGGTGATGTGGACCAGACCGTCGACCGGGCTCAGGCTGAGGTCTACGACGTCACTGACCGCCGCACCAGCGAGGACTACGCACCCCTGAGCGACATCATGGGCGAGGCGCTCAATGAGATCGAGGCGATCTCGAACCGCAACGGCGAGATGGTCGGCGTCCCCACCGGATTCACCGAACTCGACAAGCTGACCAACGGACTCCACCCCGGTCAGCTGATCATCGTCGCGGCGCGGCCGGCGATCGGCAAGGCACTTGCCCTCGACACTCCCATTCCGACGCCCACCGGATGGACGACTCAGGGTGACCTCCGCCCGGGTGACTGGGTTCTCGGTGATGACGGATGCCCTGCGCAAGTGCGTGCGATCAGTGAGACGTGGAACGACCGCCCCTGCTTCCGTGTGGAGTTCAGTGACGGCACGTCGATCGTCGCCGATGCCGAACATGAGTGGGGGACGCAGACTCGAGCCACGCGGCGAGGGAAGAGTGTCGACGCACAGATCCACACCACCCGTGAGATCGCCGAGACGCTCCGCTGCGAGACGAAGGACCAGCGCCTCAACCACAGCATCACCAACGCCATGGCCCTCGACCTGCCTGATGCTGCTCTGGACATCGCCCCCTACACGCTGGGCGTGTGGCTCGGCGACGGCACGAGTTCGTCGGCGCACTTCACATCGGCCGATCCCGCGATCGCGATGTATGTCGCGGCCGATGGTTACCGCGCCCCGCAGGTGGGCCACCTTCGCTACGGCATCCGACTGGTGGAAGACCACACCGTCGATGCTCGGACCTGCCTCGTGTGTGGCGCGGAGTTCGTCCCGCAGCAGCTCATGGTGCGTACCTGCGGACGGAGTTGCGACGGCAGGCTCACGACGATCGCTGAGCCGATCCCGGCATCGACGTGCCCCGATTGCGGAAGGCCCAGCATCGCCTTCATCCGATGCCAGGCATGCCACGAGGATCACGGATCCGTTCAGGCACTAATTCGCCGGGCGAACCTGGTGAAGAACAGGCACATCCCCACCGAGTACCTCCGTGCCTCGGAGAGCCAGAGACGGGCACTGCTCGCAGGGCTGCTGGACGTCGACGGCACCGTCACGTCGACCGGCAGCATCCAGTTCACATCGACGTCGGCACGGTTGGCCGCGGATGTCCGTGAGCTTGTGACGTCCCTGGGCTACCGGGTGTCCATCCGCACGAAGCCGGTTCCAGGACGCACGCCGGATTCGTCCGTTGCCCACAACGTCATCTTCACGACCCACGATGACGTCTTCCGTCTCGAGCGCAAGCGCCTGCTCGTCAAGGAGCGCATGGCAGGAAAGTCCGATGCACGCCACGGCGTGCGTTTCGTCACGAGCGTCACACCAGTGCCCAGTGTTCCGGTTCGGTGCATAGAGGTGGACAACGACTCTCATCTGTATCTGGCGGGTGAGTCGATGATCCCGACTCACAACTCGACTTTGGGCGTCGACATCGCCCGCGCGGCGTCGATCAAGCACGGACTCACCAGCGCCATCTTCTCCCTGGAGATGACCCGCAGTGAGATCGTGATGCGACTGCTGTCCGCCGAGGCGCAGGTGCCGCTCCATCACATGCGCGCGGGAACCATGAGTGACAACGACTGGACGAAGCTCGCAGGGAAGATGGGCACGGTCAGCGATGCACCGCTGTTCATCGACGACTCCCCGAACATGACACTGATGGAGATCCGCGCGAAGTGTCGGCGCCTGAAGCAGCGTCACGACCTGCGCCTGGTCATCGTCGACTACCTGCAGCTCATGACGAGTGGCAAGCGTGTCGAGAGTCGCCAGCAGGAGGTCTCGGAGTTCTCGCGATCACTCAAGCTCCTGGCCAAGGAGCTCGGTGTTCCTGTCATCGCTATCAGCCAGTTGAACCGAGGTCCCGAACAGCGCACGGACAAGAAGCCGATGCTGTCCGACCTTCGCGAGTCGGGCTCGCTGGAGCAGGATGCGGACATGGTCGTCCTCCTCCACCGCGAGGACGCCTACGAGAAGGAGTCACCGCGCGCTGGCGAGGCGGACTTCATCGTCGCCAAGCATCGCAACGGCCCAACTGCCACGGTGACCGTTGCCTTCCAGGGCCACTACAGCCGGTTCGTCGACATGGCGCAGATCTAGGATTTCGTTGTAGGGAATCAAAACTTCTGGCCATAAATCAGTGAAGTTGGCCATCGGTTGGCCACTCCGTCAATGAAGTTGGCCACTCACCCGCGACGATGGCCCTTGCCTTTGGCACTGAGTAGCGCGTGCGGCCGATCATTTGGCGCAGACCTTGACCTCCTGGAATGGGGTGATCACGCGCCCATCTGGGTGAGCAGGTCCTGGAGCGCGGCGGTCTCGGTGGTCGGGTTGGGGCTGGTGGATCGGAGTTCACGCAGGACGGTGTCGATCTTGTCGTCGACGGCTGTCCAGGCGTCGGGGTTGCGTCGCTTGAGCGTGGCCGCGGCGTTGTCCCACGCTGACTCCAGGTCCGTGATGCGGGTCGTCGCTGCTGCCTGCTGACCGGCATTCAGCTTGTCGAGGGTGTCTTGCGTGATGACGGTGAACGCGCTCATGTCGCCGAGGGGCGATGCCGCGACGGCGGTCGTGGTGCTGCTCACTGAGGCGGGGAGGGCGGCCTCGGCGTTGAGGGCGTTGGTGCGCCACGCGTAGAAGGCGCCGCCCAGGACGACGACCAGGACCAGGGTGACGGCGGTCTGAATCATCGCCGTGCGACGTGCCTCGGGGCGGTGGTGCGGGGCGGTCTCGGGCTCGTCGAGCTTCGCGAGCTCGACCGGGTCGGTCGGGATGGCGATGACGTCGGGCTTGCGGATCGACAGGTAGACGATCGTGAGGACGATCAGGGTGAGCAGGATCAGGCTGGTCACCGTCACACCAAGGTTCAGGCCGCCGCTAGCAGTGGGTTGCGCCATGAAGTCGCCGATGGAGGCGCCCAGCGGACGGGTGAGGATGTAGGCGAGCCAGAAGGCGAGCACGGCATCCAGGCCAAGGCGCCACGCGATGGTGATGACGCCGATGAGCCCGGCGCACAGCAGCCCGGTCTTGAGGTAGCCGACGCCGAGTCCCTCGGAGATGAGGTCGCCAACGGCGGTGCCGAGGGCGAAGGTGACGAGGACGGCGAGCCAGTAGAAGGCCTCTCGACGGCGGGTGTAGATCGAGTGGATCGACAGGGTCTTCTCGCTCGCGTACCAGGCCAGGAACACCAGGCCCAGCAGCACGGAGAACACGATTGTGCTCACCTCGAGCGGAACACCGAGGTTGTCGGTGAGGTTGTCGGTGAGCAGGGTGCCGAGGACGCTGATCAGCATCACGGTCAGCCAGTAGACCGTCGGGACGTACCGGCCAAGTCGGATCTGGATCGCGAAGACCGCGAGAAACACCACTGCCGTGACGATCGAGGTGTTCGTCAGGCCCCAGTTCAGGTTGACGTTGAGGAAGTCCGCTGCCGACTCCCCGACCGTGGTGCACAGGATCTTGATGATCCAGAAGAAGACCGTGACCTCGGGAACCTTGTTCAAGACCCGACGGTTCAGCATGGACGTGCGGGCATGGGCGGTCGCCGGTGTCGTTGTCGTCATGTGGGGAGGCTAAGGACGCGATCCTGAGAAGGGCCTGAGAGTGGCACTGACCTAGCTCGGCTCTTGCTGGAAAACAGAAGTGGGGCCGCCAATGCATCGGCGGCCCCACTTCGCGCGGACGGATCAGTCGTCTGCCTGCACACCGGTCTCGGCCGTGTCGGCCGACTCGGCGGGGTCCTTGGCCTCGTCGGCGTCCTGGTGGCCCGGCTCGTTCGGGTTCGCGTCCGGGGCGTGACTCCGTTCGGTTCCGTTTCGACAAACATTGAAGGATGCTCATGGGACGAATGCTCATCACAGGGTCTTCTCGAGGAATCGGGCGCGAGGTAGCGCGACTGGCGCGGAGGGACGGCTGGGACGTCGTCCTGCATGGACGCAGCCCTTCACCGTCGCTCGATGCTCTCGCGGAGGAGCTGGGTGCAGTCGCAGTTGCCTGCGACGCCACTGACCGAACGGCTGTCCGTGAGGCACTGGAGGCAGACGGCTGTCGCGGTGACTTTGACGCGCTTGTGAACTGCCTGGGAGCGGTAGCCCCATCCCAAGTGCTCACGGACGATGACTCCATCTGGATGTCGCAGTACGCGGTCAACGTGTTGGGCCCCGTGCACTTCTGCCAGGCGGTGCTCCCAGGGATGCTCTCGCAAGGTTGGGGATCGATCGTGAATGTCACGTCCATCCGCGGTCTGCCCAGCATGGCCGATGCAGACGTCGCCGCCTACTCTGCGGCCAAGGCGGCTCTCATCTCTGTCACCACTGCCCTTGCGAGGGAGTACGCCCCGACGGTGAGGGTGAATGCTGTTGCCCCCGGCTTCACGATGACGGACATGTCCTCGAGCTGGTCCGAGCGGGTTCGGGGTGAGGTCACGTCGGCACTCCTGGAGCGAGCGGCTCGTCCTGAGGAGATTGCCGAGTGCATCGTGTTCCTTGCGTCCGATCGGTCATCGTTTGTGACCGGCCAGGTGCTTCTCGCGGATGGTGGTTACGAGCTCGCACGTCCGCGCAACTGACCTGCCTGAAAACCATTCGGAAGGCTGAGCATGAGAGAAGTGGAGGCTGAGGGGGAATGCACCTGCGGGGTCGCGCCCTTTCTTCTGTCGGGACTCTACGTATCGCCCTGCACAGTGCACCCGCGTGCCGAAGTCTCCGAAGACGAGTCTGGCGTCTCCGGGGCCTGGCCCATTGTCGGTTTCCTAGTCGGGCTCGTAGTGATCGCGGGACTACTCGCCACGTACTACGTCGACTAGGGATGCTGAGGCGGGGCCGGACGCTCAGAGGAGGAAGCGCGTCACTCTATGCGTGGCCCGCATTTCTGAGCATGACGTTTTGGATGAGCCGGTACCGACTGGACTACGTCACGTCGAGCTGCGATCCGGTTTCAGCATCGCGTCACCTGACCGCCTTCTCGATGCCCTTCAACGGATGAGCCGGCCGCGGGAAGCAGCCGGCGAGGTTACGGATGGTTACTCGTCTGTGGTTGTTGGAACACCGCGAGATTGACGAGTTCTGCCCGTAGGGCGGCGATGGCCTGACCGCGTGCGCCGACGAGTGACGGTTCCCGTTGGACCGTCGTTGCCTTGACGGTGACGGTTCGGGGGTGGTGGGCGAAGTCAGATCGGACGGCGGATACCAGTTCCGAGGAAGCACCCCATGGTCCACCGAGAACGATGCAGCTGGGATCGCTGAGCGCCACGATCGCTGCGAGGACCCCGCTGACTGCACTGGCCAGCGCAGCGAGGATCTCAGGTGCACGCTCGACGTCGACGAGCAGTCGCTCGACGTCGATTGCGGTGGACCCCGGGTGGCGTAGGCCGAGTTGTGCGAATACCTCGGTGAAGGTGACCGCGCGACCGTCTGGTCCCGTCGTGGTGATGTGCGCGACCTCGCCGGCAATGCCGGTGTGTCCGCGAACCACCTCCCCGTCACTGACGATGGCGCAGCCCAGACCCTCACCGAGGTAGAGGTATGCGAAGTCGTCCATGCTGGCGGGGTCTGCGGCTCGTTCAGCTCGTGCGGCCCAGTGCACGTCGTTGTCGACGAGGACGGGGCCGTCCACGAGGGGCTGGAGAACCTTCGCGGGAGAGAGCGCGCCGGCGAGAAAGGGGGCGTCGGGAAGCTCGATGATTCGCTGGCTGTGTCGGTCCACCGGTCCGGCCGCACTGACGACCGCCACGCGCATCGGAGCGTGAACGTCGCGAAGTGCAGCCCGGGCAGTCTGCCTGAGGATGCGGATCGCCACGGCGGGGGCGGAGTGCCGAGCGACGTCCAGCTCGACTCGCGAATGCACCGCGCCGTGGCTGTCGATCGTCTCGGCGACCACCGCCCCAGGCGCGATCTGCACGACGAGGGCGCACCCTGCATCGGGGGCCAGTGAGTAGTACGTGCCGACTCCTCCTCGCCCGGTCGTCCGCTCGCCGGTGTCGACGACAAGTCCGATCGACTCCAGTCGGCGCACGCTCTCGGCGACGGTGGGCTTCGACAGGCCGGTGCGTTCCGCGATCTCTGCGCGGATCAGGCGGGGCGCGTCGGCGAGTGCGCGGATGGCGAGTTCGTCGGTCATGGACCGAAGCAGGTCCAGTGACGGCTTGGCTCGGGCCATGGCAGAAGTCTAGTAAAAACTCTTGCCTGAATCGATGTCCGACGCTAAAGTAGTCAGTAAGGAGTCCTTACTCGGGCAAATCATCGGAGTAGAAACGCCCGATCCATATACTTTGAGGAGAGAGAGCACAGATGCATCGGAATCGACTCGCGATCGTTGCCCTGTCGGCGGCGGCGATCCTGCTCAGCGCCTGTTCGTCGACGGACTCGGCCTCGCCGGACGCATCGGCGGCCGCAACGGGCGGCGCCACAGGCGACAAGCCCACCCTGACGTTCGTCGCCCAGATCGACAACCCGTCCCAGGCCTTCTCCTGGAAGATGTACCAGAAGAACGCCGAGCAGTACGGCTTCAACGTCGAAGTCTGTGACAACAAGGGCGACGTCCAGCAGCAGAACACCTGTATCAACGACGCGGTCGCGGCGGGCACCAATGCCATCGCGATCAACCCGGTCGACGAGGCGGGCTACGTGCCGGCGACCACGGCGGCCATGGAGCAGGGCGTCGTCGTCTGCCTGAGCATGGTCCCGGCCGCCGAGAGCGCGCGTGACGGCTCCAACTGCTCGGTGAGCGTCGATGATGTCAAGGGTGGCGAGACGGCCGCCGAGGCCATCATCGCAGCCTTCCCCGATGGCGCCACCGGCGTCGAGATCGGTGGCCAGGCGGGCCATGTTGCGGCGACGAACCGCCACACCGGCTTCACGCAGGGCATCGAGGGCAAGGACATCACCGTCCTGGACTACCAGAACCCGACGGCGTGGGACACCGCCGAGGCCCAGGACATCGCCACCGACATGATCACCAAGTACGGTGACCAGATCCAGTTCATCTTCACCCACTGGGACAACGGCGCGACGGGCGTCATCAACGCCCTGAAGGCCGTCAACGAACCGTGGACCAACGACGTCATGATCATCGGCGTCGACGGCAACAAGACCGGCTTCCAGCAGGTCGAGAGCTGGCCGAACTACATCTCCATCGCGCAGAACGCGGAGACGATCACGTCCAAGGTCATGGAGGAGTCCAAGCTCTTCCTCGACACGGACCCGTCCGCCGTGAAGGACAACATCATCCCGTTCGACATCATCAGCAAGGAGACCATCGGGAACTTCACCGCTCCCGAGTGGTAAATCGCTGACCGCAATGGGACCTCACGCCCGGCCCCCGGGCGTGAGGTCCCTGCCCTCACTGTGTTGGAGACGTTGATGGTCGAGGAGAGTGGGCCGCAAGCCCTGCTCAGCATCAAGGACGTGAGCAAGGAGTTTCCGGGCGTCAAGGCGCTGGATCGGGTGTCCCTCGAGGTCTCCGGCGGTGTCGTCCACGGGATCGTCGGCGAGAACGGCGCCGGCAAGTCGACGCTGATGAAGATCCTGTCCGGGGTCTACGAGAAGGACAGCGGCGAGGTCACCTTCGAGGGCCGCGTGATCGACAAGACCTCGCCGGTCGAATCGATGAACATGGGGCTGGCCATCATCTACCAGGAGCTGAACCTGGTGAACACGATGACGGTCGGGGAGAACGTCTTCCTGGGCCGGTTCGCCGAGGCCGGCGGACGGCGGGGCGTCCACGCCAAGGCACGCAAGCTCCTGGACAGCATCGGCTCCAAGGTCAGCACTCACAAGATGGTGTCGGAGCTGAGCGTCTCGGACAAGCAGATGGTGGAGATCGCCAAGGCGCTGTCGTTCGACTCGAAGCTGATCATCATGGACGAGCCGAGCAGCAGCCTCACCAACGACGAGTTGGAGAAGCTCGTCAAGATCATCCACGACCTCAAGGCCAAGGGCATCGCGATCATCTATATCTCGCACAAGCTCGACGAGATCCACGGCTTCTGCGACATCGTGACGGTGCTGCGCGACGGGCACGTCATCGACACCCGGAAGGTGAGCGAGCTCTCCCGCAACCAGATGATCTCGATGATGGTCGGGCGGACCATCGACAACGAGTTCCCTGCGCGGCCGGAGAGCGCGGGCGAGACGATCCTCGAGATCAAGAACATCAACACGCGGAAGCTCAAGGACGTCCAGCTCACCCTGCGCAAGGGCGAGATCCTGGGTCTTGTGGGCCTCGTGGGCTCGGGTCGGACGGAACTTGTCCGGGCGCTGTTCGGCGCGGACAAGGTCAGCAAGAAGACCGTCTTCATCGATGGCAAGCTCGTCGAGATCAAGAACCCGATCGATGCCATCAAACTCGGCTTGGCCCTGGTGCCAGAGGACCGCAAGCACCAGGGCTTGTTGCTCGGGTTCCCTGTCGAGCAGAACATCTCGCTCGCCGTCCTGAAGCGCTTGACGACCTACGGATTCATCAACACCAGCGAAGAGGGCTCCGTCAGCGATCGCCAGATCAAGGCGCTCAACATCAAGACGCCGTCGGGCAGGACGCTCATCCGGACCCTCTCGGGCGGGAACCAGCAGAAGGCCATCCTCGGCCGGTGGCTGGAGATGAAGCCCCGGATCCTCATCCTCGACGAGCCGACCAAGGGAATCGACGTCGGCGCGAAGTACGAGATCTACCTGTTGATGAAGCAGATCGTCGAGCAGGGCGGGTCGATCATCCTGATCTCGTCCGAGCTGCCAGAGGTGCTCCACATGAGCAACCGGGTCCACACGATCAGTGACGGCCGGGTCAACGGGGAGTTCGACCCGGCGGTCGCCTCGGCCGACGAGATCATGGAAAGGGCCTTCCAGTTCGCATGAGCGCAGCGACAGCACCCGTCGAGGGGCGGTCCATCCCCGGGACGATCGGAAACTTCCTGCGGGACAACCCGATCTACGTGGCGATCGTGGGACTCGTGGTGGTCACCTCGATCGTCGAACCAAGGTTCCTGACGCCCTCGAACTTCAACAACATCATCCTGTCCGCCGGGGTGCTCATCTTCGCCGCCCTCGGGATGACATTCGTGATCATGGCCGGGTTCCTCGACCTGTCCATCGGCGGGATCATCTCGCTCGTCGCTGTCGTGACCGTCACGATGATCGATCAGGTGGGACAGGGCCCCGCCATCCTGATCGGTCTCACGGTCGGCCTGATCTGCGGTCTCATCAACAGTGGCCTGATCCTCTCGAGCGGGGCATTAACCCAGGCCGAATCGCTGTTCATCACCTTTGGGATGAGCCTGGTGTATGGCGCGGTGGCGCTCATGTACGTCCAGGGGGCCACCCAGTTCCTGACGTACTCCGAGACCGACATCTCGATCTTCAACGCCATCAACTCGGGCAAGATCGGGCCCATCTCCGTGTTCACCGCCATGGCCATCGTCGCCACCGTGATCCTGCTGATCATCGAACGGCGGACGTACATGGGACGGGCGGTCGTCCTCACCGGAGGTAACAAGACCGCGGCGAGGCTGGCCGGGGTCCCGATCAGCCGGACGATCGTAATGATCTACGCCATCTCGGGCCTGCTGTCGGCGGTCGGCGCCGTCGTCCTCGTGTCGCGCGTCACCCTCGCCGATCCCACGATGGGGACGCCGTACATGACCCAGGCGATCCTCGCGGTCGTCATCGGCGGCACGGCATTGACCGGAGGTCGCGGCAGCGTCCTGTGGACGGTCATCGGGGTATTCCTGCTGGTCCTGCTCAACAACTGCCTGAACCTGCTGGGCGTCTCGTCCTACGTGCAGTTCATGGTCTGGGGCGTGATCCTCATCATCGTGATCTGGCTCGATACCGTGAAGCAAGCGCGAGTGAGGGGCTAGCAGTGAGCGCGAACACAGGGATAGCCGGAAGCGCGAACTCCCGCGTCGCCGGCACCGCGACCAGGCTTGCTGGTCTCCAGAGGGCATTCATCGCGATCGTCGTGGTGGTGCTCGTGATGGCCGTGGCGAACCTGTTCCCTGAGACCAGCAACAACTTCTTCTCCGAAGCCAACTTCATCAACGTCCTGACGTCGGCGTCGATCTTCCTGATCCTGGCGATGGGCGAGACCGTCGTCCTCATCGCCGGCGGGGTTGACTTGTCGATCGGCGGCATGATGGCGTTGTCGGGCGTCGTCACGATCCTGCTGCTGAACGCGGGCGTGCCGATCCCCATCGCCATCGTCATCGCCCTCATCCTTGGCCTCGCCGTCGGGTCGATCAACGCGTTTATCTCGGTCTACCAGCGTGCCGAGCCATTCATCATCACCATCGGCATGGGCATCGTGCTCACCGGTGCCGGGCAGCAGCTCACGAACGCGCGACCCGTGTCCAGCCAGGTCCCGGGGTTCGCGGACCTCGCGAACCTCAAGATCCTGGGCTCCGTGCCCGTCCTGGGCTCCGTGCCCGTCCTGGGCTCCGTGCCCGTCCTGGTCTTCGTGATGCTCGCCGTGCTGGCGACCATCTACTTCGTGCTGCGCAACACGTCCTTCGGCCGGAACGTGTACGCGATCGGTGGCGATCCCGAGGTCGCGAAGTACTCGGGGATCAACGTCCGCCGGACCAAGGCGGCGACCTACCTGATCTGCGGGCTGCTCGCGGCGCTGGGTGGCGTGATGCTGGCATCGCAGCTCAATTCGGCGAGCTCGATCGCCGGCGAGGACACGGCGCTGTACGTCGTGTGCGCCGTGGTCGTGGGCGGGACATCGGTCGCCGGCGGCGTCGGCGGGGCGATCAAGTCGACCATCGGCCTGCTCCTGTTGGGCCTGCTGACGAACGGCTTCAACATGCTGAAGATCGACTCCTACGTGTCGTACTTGTCAACGCTGTTCCTCGGGTTGGTGATCGTGTCGATCCTGTGGCTGGACAGCTACGGCCGGAAGCGTCGCCGAGAGACGGTCTAGCCCTCTGGGGTTCAACCCGCGGGGGTTTGCGCTCTTGCATATATACGGAGGTAGCCATGGAGCCCGTGCGCTCAGCGATCATTGGGGGCGGCTTTATCGGGCACGTTCACGCCCGTGCTGTGCTCGCGAATGCCGGACGGCTGGTCACCGTCTACGACGCCAAGCCGGAAGTGTCCCAGGCCCTTGTCTCGACCCTGCGCGCAGACAGAGTCGTCGCGTCCTACGAGTCGGTCTTGGCGGATGCGGATGTGAACTTGGTCCACGTCTGCACCCCCAACCATCTGCACTTCCCCATGGCGATGGCGGCAATCGACGCCGGGAAGCACGTCATCTGCGAGAAGCCACTCGCGGTGACCTCTGACGAGGCACGCGCATTGCGCGACGCTGCCGACGCAGCGGGAGTCGTGGCCGCCGTTCCCTTCGTCTACCGGTTCTACGCCAGCATCCGCGATGCACGCGCCCGCGTCACCGGCAACGAACTGGGAGATCTGCGCCTCCTGCACGGGCACTACCTGCAGGATTGGCTGCTGGGAGAGTCCGACAACAACTGGAGGGTCGAGCCGCAGCTGGGCGGAGCGTCGCGCGCCTTCGGCGATATCGGCGTGCACTGGTGCGACCTGCTGGAGTTCGTCTCGGGACAACGGATCGCGCGGCTCAACGCTCGCGCCGCCACCACTCAGCGGCGCAAGAATGCCGCTGGCGAGCTGGTTGACGTCGCGACCGAGGACCTGGTCAGCTTCATCTTCGAGACCGAATCGGGGGTCGTCGGGAACGCCGTCGTCAGCCAGGTCTCGGCCGGCCGGCCCAACGAGGTCGTCCTCAATATCGACGGCGCACGATCGGCGATCTCATTCAATCAGATGATGCCCGACTCGCTGTGGATCGGTGCCAGAGCTCAGAACTCCATCGTCTGGCGCGGAACGAGCGCAGCGTCGACCGCTGCGCAGGCGTACGTCAACATCCCCAGCGGACACCCCCAGGGCTACCAGGACGCCTTCAACTTCTTCTACCGAGACGTTTGCCTCGCCATCCAAGGCGAGAATGTCGACGGTCTGCCCACCTTTGAGGATGGGCTCCGAGCAGCCCAACTAACCGAAGCTGTCATGAAATCCGCCGCTACCCGCGACTGGCAAGAGGTGCCCGCATGAAGCTGGGATTCCTGACGGCATGCCTTCCGGGCGAAACGCTCGAGGAGATTGTCGGCTGGGCCGCATCAGAGGGATTCGAAGCCCTCGAGGTGGCCGCATGGCCGGCGCTGGGAAATCGTCCCTTCACGGCAACGCATCTCGACGTCGACGACCTGTCCGACCTGAGGATCAGCGAGATCCGATCCCTGACGCAGGAGGCGAACATCGAATTTTCGTCCGTCTCCTTCTACGACAACAACCTCCATCAGGACACCCTCGAGAGGGCGCTGGTGAACGCGCACCTTCACAAATGCATCGACGCCGCCGCGTGCCTGGGCATCGCAACCGTCGGCACATTCGTGGGGCGCGACGTGTCGCTTCCGGTCGCGGACAACCTGCGCCTGGCAGAAGGCGTCTTCGCGCCGGTGGTGGCCCACGCGAATGACGTCGGCGTGAAGATCGTCATCGAGAACTGCGTCATGGAGGGCTGGCACCCAGACGGCTACCCGGGCAATCTGGCCTACTCCCCGGAACTCTGGGAGTGGATGTTCGACTTGGGCCTGTACCTGAACTTCGACCCCTCGCACCTCCTGTGGATGGGCATCGACCCGGCCGCCGTCATCGCGCCCTATGCCGACCGAATCGCCCACGCGCAGGCCAAGGACATCCAGCTGTTCCCCGAGGCCCGCAATCGGTACGGCTACCCCGGTAAGGCCGTCAGCCGGGACAACCCGTGGGATGTCGGGTGGTGGCGCTACCGCGTACCTGGCCTGGGACAGGTCGACTGGGTCCGCGTGTGCGACGCGCTGCACGAGGCTGGCTTCGACGGCGTGCTCTCGGTGGAGCACGAGGACCCGGTTTGGGGCGGAACTCCCGAGAAGGTCAAGCAGGGCCTTCGCATCTCCCACCGCACTCTTGACCACCTTGTTCATCCAGGAGGAAATCGTTCATGATTGATCAGGCGGTCGCCCTCCAGGCGTCAGAGGTCTCCAAGCGCTTCAGGCATGTTTAGGCGCTAAGCGGCGCGAGCATCAGCGTTCACCACGGCGAGGTCGTGGCGTTGTTCGGCGACAACGGCGCCGGCAAGTCCACTTTCCTCAAGTGCCTGCTCGGGATCTACACCCCGGACAGCGGCCACATCTGGCTGGCGCTCGAGTCGACGTAGTCGACGATGTCGGTGTCCCACGCCAGGGCGCGCTCCCGCGGAAATTGGCCGCGCACGACGAGGCAGCTGCGGCGGTGCAACTTGTCGAGCTGTTCGGGGGTGACGGTGCCGTCAGCGATGTCGGAGTACTCGATGACGGGCCACACGGTCTCGCCATGCGCCAGTTCCGCCTCGATGGACTCCACCTGCGCGCGTACCCGCTGCTCGATGACCGCGAAGACCTCGTCAACCGTGCGCCCGGAGGATTCGATCCGGGCGCGAATCGCGGCCTTGATCTCTCGGGTGGCGGCAGCCAGATCTTCCGGCGCGGTCTCCCAGTGCGGCAGCTGCTGGTCTTGAGCGTTAGATGTCGCCGTCACGTCACAACCTCCAATGATGGACCGTTGAACTCCCTTTCACTACGACCCACCAAAGTGCGCCTCACCGCGCTCTCGGAAACCTATCAGTCCTTCGCGTGCGTCATCAGATTATCCGTCAAGCCACTGCCCAGTGACTCGATGGATGCGGGCACGCGTGGCCTGACGCCGTCGATCAACTGCTCCGCTACCTGCACGGCAACCGGCGCCTGGGCCGCGATCCGATCGGCCGTCCGGCGGACGGCGGCGATCCGCAGGTCGCAGGCGAGGGCCAACCTCGATCACAGCTGGATCGGAACCGATGCGTCGAGCCTGTTCGTGGGACGACTCATGAGACCGGTGGTGCTGCTCAACGACGCCGACGCCGCTGGCATCGCCGAACTCAGCTACGGGGCTGTTCGCGGGGTACCGGGGGTCGTTCTCGTGGTCACCCTCGGCACAGGCATCGGGACGGCGTTGTTCATCAACGGAAGTCTCGTTCCCAACACGGAGATCGGCCACCTGGTGCTCGACGGTGACGACATGTGCTTCACGGCCTGCGCTGCTGCGCGCGCCAACGAGCAGCTCAGCTGGCGGGTCTGGGCGGCCAGGCTGGAGAAGTACCTGCGTTACGCCGAGGACCTGCTCTGGCCTGACCTCATCGTCATCGGCGGCGGTGTCTCGCGGGAGGCTGACCGCTTCCTTCCCTACGTCGACATCCGCACGCCCATCACCACGGCGCAGCTGCAGAACGAGGCGGGGATCATCGGAGCTGCGCTGGCTGCGGGCCACGGCTGATCCACCGTTCGTCGGCCTGGGTGACTGTCGGCCCTCGTGCGGAAACCGCGTCCCTTGTGGACACCGACGTCACCGCAGTGACCGGATGACGGGAAGCGACGGGTTCGCCGGACCTAGATAGCCGGGGAACTCGGGCATGGCACGCCCCGTCCCTGTGTTCGCATCCTCTGCCATGCGAACACCCGGCAGGATCTCGCCTTCGATCACGATCTCGGCGGCACCGATCGCATGCGCATCGTTGGTTACGGCGCTGACGAGCTCCACCGGCGATCCGCGCAGCCCCCCTGCCACTGCCAGCTCGTTGTAACCCAGCGGCGTGGTGGGTGCCTCCCAGGTCGCGCCGATGTGGATGGCAGGGTCCAGGCCCATGTTGATCGTGACCTTGAGGGCTTCTCCACGCGCTTCGGCGCGTTCGCGGAACATGTCGATGTGCCGGCCGGGCGCGAAGAAGATGGTCATGCTGTCGGGCCCCTGGACGCACAGCCGATGGATCGTGACATCCGTGCCCAGTTCCGGATCGCTCGCGAGAGCCAACCCGAGACAGAAGCACGGACCGGCGTCGAGATCCGTGTTCGTCGGTGCCGGGAGAAGCGTTCGAAGGTCAAAGCCCGCGTCGGTCGCCAGGTGGATCACTTCCTGGCACGGCGGCGCCGATTCAGGGGAGACGACGACAGGAGGGATGGCGTTCTCGAAGCCGTGGAACAGCCACTGCGTCAGCTGATCGGGGGGCAGTCGGCGCACGCTCTCAGCGACGGTGGGAAGGACTCTTGCCTGGATCGGAGTTCGACGCTAACGTAGTCAGTAAGGAGTCCTTATCTGAGGGTGTGACATGACAGCGACATCGGACCTTCAAGACCAGCAGCTGCCGCACTGGGAGACCGCGCCGGAAGATCTGGCTGCCGCCACCCGAGAGATCAAGGCCGC
>Ga0181552_10001084_pt1 | contig 20697 bp, 16 predicted proteins | sample 011ome_18_FD_130583 | JGI IMG/M metagenome (GOLD analysis project Ga0181552, IMG submission 130583) | Coastal salt marsh microbial communities from the Groves Creek Marsh, Skidaway Island, Georgia - 011501BT metaG (megahit assembly) | ecosystem: Environmental > Aquatic > Marine > Intertidal...
GAGGTATGCGCTGATGTGGTCGAAATATAACTTGCCAGTGCAACAACCGTGACACCCATGATGAAGTTGGAAAAGCCAGCGTTGAACATCAGTGGTGGACTTCCGAGAGTCACAAATAGTGCCGCCAAGATGAATCCGAGCGCTCCCGCAAACTTCTTTCCAGTCACCCGTTGAGCAACATCACCTGCCATCCAAGACAGTGCAGCTATGCAGGCGGCAAATGAAATTGCCTGCCAGGTTATATATGGAAAGAGCAGCCCAATCCGGCTTAGTCCCGCACCACCGAATGCGTATTGCCCAATTGACCAAGCGGTTGTGTGCAGGGAGGGATACCACTGGTTGAACGCTTCGCTGCCGTCAATAGTGGGCCAGGTGGTGCTCCCCACCGCATAAGTGTTGGAGAAGGTGATGAAATGCCCTTGGTTGTCCCAGCCTGTGAAGAACATGCCACTGAGGGTTTCGTAATCAGTCGTACCGATGTAGGAACTCAACAACCAAAATGTTGAGGCCAGGAAAAAACCAAGCATGAAGAAATCAAGTAATCGAACTCGTGGGATCCAAGGAGTGACCCGCAGGCGGGGAATCGCCCGCATCACCAGAACGAGAATCAATAAACCCACCAGATAGAACCGCGCAGTGTCAGCATTAATGGGAGTTGATCCATTGCGAGGAAAAACAACGGCTATCACGGTGAGGCCAACGAGCACCGAGACAATCGCTCGCTCAGAGAGAGTTCTGCCCCATGGAGCTATCGTGCACACGAGCAGCGCGACAGCAATAAACCCAACCGGTGGATAAACAAAGAGCAGCGCTATCGCAATAAGTGCTGAGACCACACCCACAATTTCTTGGCGCTTGACCTGATTCATCATCGTGTGAAGAGTATCTCTGCATTCACCGTTGCCGACTGAACGGCTGACAAAGTCGCGGTGGAATCATTAATTTGAACGCCCGGTTGCTTCGTGGGTGTCCAACCCTCGGGCGCGGTCACCTGGACGGTGATTGTGGGGGGAACGAACAGGGACTGCGGCTCAGCTTGAATGCGATAACTCAACCTGTTCTCGCTGTTTGTGCTGAACGTACCCGCAGGGAGTTCATAGGAAATGGAAACCGCACTCTGTCCACCCGGCGGGGTCCAACCCACAAGACGAATCATGCGATGACCGAAGCCGTCATCAACCCAACCGTCTCCGAGTTGCTGGTGCCCTCGAAATGGACGCACGGTGAAACCGACGGGATAGTTTGCTCTGTAGTCCCGTGCGGCGTCGGGGACATAAAGAACATAAGCATTTTTGAGCCACATGGTTTCATAGCCCTCGCGCTCAGGTGGTCCCTCGGGGCGGTCAGCGGGTGTGGCATTTGTCAGAGTTAACTGCTGGGTGACGCGCGCAGAGCCATCCTGTTCCAGATTGACTGTGACCAGAACATTGCGCTGTTGGAATACATCGACCTTGCTCTGATTGCCGTTTTGCGTGTACATCGCTGACCAGTCGCCTGAATCCGGGTCGGCAACAAAACCCGAGGCCCCTGAATCAAAAGCAAGATTTTCCAGGATGGGATCACGCATCCAGAGTTGGAAATGTCGGCCGGGGGCCGTACCAGCAATTGCCTGCGCCGCAGGAACAAGATCGCTGCCTGATAGGACTCGGGTCAAGAGTTCATCAAGTAATTTCTGATTTGCATCCTGGCGTAATTGCCACTGATCAACACCAAAGTCTGCATAGGCATCAACCAAAAGAATCTGGCCGATTTGTTCCCCCGTGACACTGCCGTAGACATCTGATTCCACCGGACCTGTTGCATCAAGAACTGCCGCAATGGCGGTGAGGTCAATAGCGACAACTCCATCGACTTCGGGGTACGAGGGACCATCCCAGGCTCCACTCCACGCTTGAGCCATTTCCTGTGCGGAGTACAGGAAGTTCGGGTGGGTGTTCGTCACAACGAATGGATTGTTGCGGGGGTTCTGTGCGAAGAATGGATTCAGTGCCGGCCCAAACCAGTTGACTTTGGCATTAACCGGAGGAAATAGTTGAGTACTAGTTTGTCCCTTGATGGGGATGTTGATGCGACCATCGTCAAACTCAATCATGATCAGTGATAGTGGTGCTCCACCACTTGCACGCATCTCTGCTTGATTACCAATCGCAATTAAATAGCGCTTGGCACCATTGGCGCCCAGTGCATCGGAAAGAACTGGCGCGATATCTGCCAATGTTCCCACTGCTTGCTGCACCGGATCGAGCTCGCTCAGAGCCTTGTTGACCACACGTTCTATGGGACCGGTGGCAAAAGTCCCCGTGATGATGTTTTCCAAATCGGATTTCGCCATGTCGATGGCGTATTTGGCACCGTTAACCTCTGCTGGCAACACATCGAGTCGCGCCAGATCCACTCGACCATCAGTGAAAATTCGATCGCCGCCATTTTGACCCGATAGATCCCCATAAAGTCCAATTAATTGCCCTGTTGCCATGGAGATATTTGCCGCTGCATCGACCGAGTTTTGCCAGTTGTCGACAGCGGTCCCCACTCCTGGAACAAGTCCCATAAGCCGAACTTGTGATGTATCCACTGACTTGAGCATCCACACGGTGGAGTCATCGGCCTGCTGAAACTCAAACTCACCCTCGGTGTATTCACCCGCGAGCAGCCCATCGGCCGCGGACGAGAGGTGCGATTGCAGCCCCCACCCACCCCACGCCAGAGTTGTAAATGAGGCAATAAGTCCGGCTTGCAGCCAGAAAATGAACCCGCCAACTATCAGGACCAATGCGCCCAAAATCCCAACTTTGAGTCGGGAATTGGTTGTTGCAGGCACTTAGCGAGTATAAGTGCCGCAGGTGGTTAGTACGCGCCCTTGCCCGTGAGGACCACTTTGACGGTTTTTGCCACAATCACTAGGTCTAGGGCCGCTGACCAATGCTCGACATAGTCCAGATCCAGGCGCATACGCTCATCCCAGTCCACGGCCTTGCGCCCTGAGACTTGCCAGAGGCCTGTTAGGCCAGGTTTGGTCAGGTGACGGCGGTGGTCTTCATCCCCGAACAGGGGGATTTCATCGAGCAGAACCGGCCGTGGACCCACGAGGGACATGCTGCCGCTGATGACGTTGACAATTTGGGGCATTTCATCGATAGACCAGCGGCGCAGGACCCGACCGAAACTGGTAATGCGTGGGTCGTGTTTATAACGCTCGCCTATTCGCTCATCGGGCATCCCAATGACTTCAGCTCGAACCTGATCGGCCCCGACATGCATGGTTCGGAACTTGGTCACCGTGATGACTTCGCCACCGCGGCCAATTCGTTGTTGCTTATAGAACACTGGGCCACGGCTTGAGGCAAAGATCCCTGCGGCGGCAATTAACATGAACGGCAGGAACACGACAAAGAGAATTGCGCCAAAAACTATGTCGATAGCGCGTTTGATTGCCCGTTTGGAACCGGTCAGATGCGGTTCATCAAGATGAATGAGTGGTAGGTCTGCTTGCATACGCATTGTGACGCGCGGACCGGCAAAGTCACCGAGTGTTGGTGCAACGAGAAGATCAATGCGCGGGCCCTCAAGGCGCCACGAAAGTTTCTTAATTACATTCTGGCTCAATGCATGTGATCCGGTGACTGCAACCGTGTCCACGTCGTTGATCTCAATGCGTGCCATGACTTCATCGAGCCACATTTTCAACTCTGCTTCATCGCAGCCTTCAACGGGTTCTTCCAAGACGTCAACAACAACAAATCCCGCGACAGGGTCGCGATCGAGCATGTCAGAGATTTCTTCTTGTCGAGCACCATTACCCACAACCATGGTGCGGTGCAAGTAGTTTCCGTATCGACGTTCGTGTCGCAACCATGCCCGCAATAACCATCGAGCTATGAGTAACAGCGTTAGACCTGCAACAAATGTAATCAACACAAAACCGCGTGAAAGATCTAATTTGAATGCGAATGCCACAATCGCAACGAGTGCGAAGAGTCCGGCGGATGCGGTGACAATTCGTTTGAATTCCTCTGAACCAACACCAAGCACCCGGGTGTCATAGGCGCCGCGCACAACGAGTGCGATCACCCATGAAAAGACAACGACCAGTGCGAAAACAACGTATGTACCGTCAGAGATATTCAGGTTGTAGGGAATTGTCCAGCGGAGTACGAAACCAATGGTGGCGGCTGCAACAACCGCAATACTGTCCCAGATCACAGCCCTGCTGGCGTAGACCCGAAGTGGATCACGGCGCTGGTGTGGGCGGTCCCGATGGCGATCGGTGGTAGCCCACCCTTGCTTTTCATGGGCCTCTAGGGCAATGCGCCGCCATGTTCCTGTGTCACTGATATTTGAGCCGCCAGCCGCGGAGTCAGCCAATTGATCCGCATGCCGTGCGGCCTCAATCTCCCCTGGCTGAATTTCACTGGACACGTCGTCAGGTTACCAGCGCTTGGCTGTGTAGGGGTATTTCTCGGGCTAGACCCATAAAACAGCGGTGTCAAGGGACAAGCGTGGGTTTCGGGGAAAGTTCCCGCCGTCAGCCACATGCCCCAGATTGACCGCATAGAGGGATTTGAAGGCAGTCCCTTCAAAGAATTCAGCATCAAGGCCTGCTGCATCGAGCCCGGACATGGGGCCAGCGTCCAATCCCACAGCCCGGGCAGCGAGGATGAAGTAGCCGGCCTGCAGGATCCCCATTTCTCGTGCTGCCAGTGCTCGTTGTGCAGGATCCTGGAAATTGTTCTTCGCCAGAGGATTATGTGGCAAGAGCTCGGGTAGGTGCTCATGAAAGTCGGTGTCATAGGCAAGTAGTGCCACCACTGGGGCCGACTGGGATTTCGCGCGGTTGTAATCGGCCAGGTGGGGGATAAGTCGGGCTTTGCCCTCGGCGGTACGAATAAAGAGGATGCGCAGGGCCTGGGCGTTCATTGGTGTGGGGGCGAATTTCATCAACTCGTAGATCTCTGAGAGTTGAGCATCACTCACCGGTTGGTCTGTGAATGAAAATGCGGTGTGGGCATCGGTGAAGATTGTGCTTTGATCCATGACCGCACCTTAATAGTTAGTTGAATATTCAACAACTCGAGACCGTGGAAATACGGTGTGCACGGGTAGCCACCTTCAGTACCCTTGGGCGAACAAGTACAGTGCCATTGTCGCTTTGCCTGTAAATCTAGCCTCGCATCAACAAAGGGAGTCCCGTATGACCACTGTCGTTTCTATTCACTCATTCCGTGGGGGCACCGGCAAAAGCAACACGACGTCAAACCTCGCTGCCCAGCTCACGGCAATGGGACATCGCGTAGGCGTTGTAGACACAGATATTCAAAGCCCCGGTATCCACGTGCTTTTCGGTTTTTCTGACGATCTCGACAACACTTTAAATGACTATTTGTGGGGCAAAATCAAAATTGCTGATGCCGCCCACGAAGTCACACACATCATCTCCCAAGACACTCCCGTTGCCGAGGGTGGCGCGCTCTATCTCATTCCATCCAGTATGAAAGCTGGCGATATCGCACGGGTCCTGCGCGAGGGTTACGACGTTGGCACTCTCAACGATGGCTTCCGTGACTTGGCACGCGATCTCAATCTCGACTACCTCCTCATTGACACCCACCCTGGTTTGAACGAAGAAACATTGCTCTCCATCACGATCAGCGATGTCCTACTCCTTATCCTCCGCCCCGATCGCCAGGACTTCCAAGGAACCGCCGTGACCGTGGACGTTGCTCGCAAACTACAGGTGCCCAATTTGTTCCTCGTGGTGAACAAGGTTCCATCAAATATTGATACCGCGGATCTGCGGGAACAAATGAAAACTGCTTATGCTGCCGATGTGGCAGCGATCCTGCCGTTGTCTGAGGAAGTTGTTCAGAATGCTTCAGGTGGTCTGTTCTCACTCACCAGCCCGGATCATGATTGGTCCGCCCAAATCCGCGAAATTGCCACGGCTGTCACCCAGTAGGTCAACCCGTGGCACGTTGCACAACAGCATGGTCAGGCGGTAGGTCGTAGTGGTCCAACAAGAATGCGGAAGCACCTTTACGGCCCAACTCGGTCAAACTGTGTGCTGACATGTTGTAACCAACAAGTGTCATGTCAAAAAACTCTAGAGGTTCATGATCACGCCAATGCATTCCATGAAACGGTTCCGAATAAGTAATAGGAAGGGGTGAAAACCCCCATAATGCCCAGGACGGAAGTAATGCGGGCTCAGACTCTGCGACAACACCCAAACAAGATGCCCCAAGATCCAATGCAACGAGTTCTACAGCGTGTTCCACCAAAAACTGTGACACCTTTGTGCCTCCAAACTCACGGCCCTGAAATTCCGGGGCGACCGCAAGAAAATGAATCAATCCAACTTTGCGATCCCTATTTGAGTGCACCACCACGAATCCGGCAGGAATGTCATCAACTAAACAAAGCACTTGGTGCAAAACACATTTCTCTTGCTCCCTTGGAATCCTGGCATTTTCGCGCAGTTCATCCAGTACATGTGGATGCTCTGGGAACGCTTGGGCATGTAACACGAGGAGTTCCGCCAAATGTGGAGCATCACTCACTCCTGCAAGTTCGATCACCTTTAAGTTGTTGCGCACCTGCACACACTAGCCCCATTTCTCCATTTCACGACAGGATAAATCCATGAGAGAAGTACCGCCGCCCGCAGAGAATGGTGAAGATGACCCCTGGGGTTTTGTGACAGACCGCGTCAAACGCGATCCAGTTACTCCTGACATTAGTGGAAATGATTCCGCTGCGACTGAATTAACAAAAGGCGCAAGGCTCAATGATGCGGGTAGTGAAAGCGCAATGCAGGCATTACGCCGTCGCGCACGTCCACTCGCCATTGCGGCCGCATTGGTCTACCTATTCGGTTTGATGACTGAAGTTGTCATCGCCAGCAGGTTTGTGTCTGAACTTGGTCCCATCGCTCTGGTCATTATCTACCCCCTCGGTGCCATTGGACTTATTTCAGTAGCACTTGTGCAAATAAAATGGATCGATCGCATTCCCCGCGCGCGCGCATTCAAATTCGTTACCCTGGGCTACGGCGCCGCCTTTGTTATCGGCCTAATTTTCGTTGCGATTCCCTCAACAACAGTATGGGGCACGGGTGCCGTTTGGTTGATCGCCGATCAATTAAACTTCTTGCTTCCACTCATTGTCTGGGCGCTTATTGGTGACCTTTTCAATGCTGGTGAAGGGCGCAAGATTTACCCTTGGATCACTACCTGGCAATACGGGGGCCAACTCATTGGTCTCGCGATCCCCGCACTCGCACCATTACTCTTCATTCCACTTGGAATTCCTTTGCCATGGCTATTGGTTGTTTGCCCCATTGGAATAGTCGCTCTTGGATTCCTTTTACCGCGGGCCTTGAAGGATCGCTCCATCAGTCGGGGACATGGACGAGACGAAAGCCTCGGTGAGTCCTTCCGGTCTGCATGGCAGTTTGTTGGTGGTGTTAAAGCGTTTCGCGCCATGTTCGTTACATCAATATTTGTGTTCATTGCTGGTATGTCACTTGAGGCATCCTTTGTCAGTTCGGCTGACCGAATATTGGGTGATGCAGCCAAACTGCAAATTGTCTATGGCGGAACCCTTGTTGTTGTATTCGCAATCGCAACAACTTTGCACCTTTTCTATACAACCAAACTATTAGAAAAATTCAATATTCCAGGCTCACTCATGGTGTTGCCTATTTTCACGATCTCCGCTTCAATCGTGCTAATTGCGGGCCTAGCTTTCGATTTCTTGCCAGTTCTCATCATCGGAATTATCGCCTGGTGGGTGCCGCGCTGGAGTATCGATGAAGTCGCTCGCCGAGCATCACTAGCACTCGTCCCAGACGAAAAAAGGGCCCGCGTGTCATTCCTGGTTGATCTCGTGCCTTTCGCATCAGGACTGTTAGTGGCCGGTGGCATAACGTGGATCGTCGCGACCTTGGATCTACCGATCGCCGCCCCCGTTATTGCATTGCCATTTGCCATCGTGGCACTGATCGCAGCGCAGATTATGCGAAAGAATTGGCAGGAATCACTCCTTGACCCAAGTTTGCGGCGACGCAAGCGGTTATCTGGGTAACAAGGAACTACTAGGTAGTTGCCAGACCGTCATCATCTGGCGCTGATTCCTTCATCCGACTACGCATTGTTTGAGCTCGCTCTGCAATTCCTGCAAAGAAGTCTGACTCAAGGATTTCAGCAACAGCAGCTTCCTTCTTGCTTGAATCAATTTCCACTTTGAGTCGGGTCACTTCCTGCGTCAGTTTCTTCTCACGAGATTGGACCTTTTCAACCATCAGTGCAAATCGTTCACCTAAGGTCGCCAGCTCGTCAGGTATCAGTGTGTCTGTCACTGAACTCAAGTCAATGTCGTATTCACCATCGGCGATACGGGTGGTCACTGCGGTCAGTCGCTTAAGGGGCCGGGTCAGCCACGTGGACACCAGCAACACCAGTGCCAATAGTACGAGATAACTGATAACCAAGATCGGTACCACAACCGCAATTGCACCCTGACGTGTCTCATCAACATAAGTCAATGGGTAGTCGATGCCGAGTCCGGCAACTACGTCACCAGCCTGATTCGTTACCGGCGTGTACGTTGAGATCCATCCACCATTTGTGTCGTAGTAGGGCTCCTCATTAGTTGTAGCCGAAAGACCTGCCGCCATGTTGTTGTAGGTTGTTTCACCCACGACGTCACTGACCGGCTGGCGATATTGCACGGTGAAGTTTGGGTCTGGATCAAGCGCAGACCACGACGTCAGCCATCGCAAGGTGCCATCGTTTGGATCCATGAAATATGTGTAAGGGCTCGACTGTGGAACTATCTCACGAATGTCCATGAGTTCAGTATTCAATCGTTCGTACTCTTCAGCACTAGGACCAGATTGGAGGAAGGGGTTGTTTGTGTCCGCCTCTGTAACACTCGCCAAAAGTTCTTGCATGGATTCTGCATCCAACTGAATTGCTCCACCCACTGCAGTTTCCTTCAACTGCTGAACAACTTTCGCCTGTGCTTCATTGGTGACATAAAGAATAATGAAGTAAGCAAGCACACTAAAGATTAATGTGAACGCGAGTGTAAACGCGGTTACGAGCTTTAGTCTCAGACCCAGTTTGAGTCTTTTTTTGGTTGATTTCGATCCAACGGAACTTTCTTGACTCACGTCCGGTCCCCATCTTCCTTGTGTCGCCTGCGAAACTCTTCCGCCTGGCTCTGGATGTTCCTGAAATACTCCGTGTCAGTGATCTCAGAGACCGCTGTTTCGACTTTACCCTTGTCAATTTCAACTCGAAGGATCGCCACCTGCTCGCGCAATTTGCGTTCGCGTTCAACGATTTCCACACCAATGTCTCGGAAGGTTCGAGCTAAATCTCCAACTTCATCATTTCTTTGCGCTGCGGAATCCAAAATAGTTGGATCAAATTCACCGTTGGCAAGATCCTGAGCAGCTCGAGTAATGCTCGATACCGGCCGAACAATACGACGACTGATGATTAAGCCACCTGCAAGTCCAATAATCAGGACGATGAAGCCAACAAGGGCCTGTTGTAACGCGAGTGAAAGCCCTGGAGCATTCAGCTCGCTCGCGGGGACGGCAGAAACCAATATCCACTCCAGTGGGGTGAACGTGGAAATATTAAGTTCCCACGCTTCCGTTTCTCCATTGCGCAAGGCCACATCAACAGACTCCGTGACTAACTCACCATCTTGAGCCGGGGCAATGGCCACAATATTGCTGGTCAATGCTCGCCCTTGATCTGAATTGGTAAGTACGGTCAAATCCCTATTGCTGGGTGAAACCACAACATCGGAATCACGATTCACAATGAAGAAGAAACCGTCATTACTAAACGTAACTTCAGAGAATGAAGCCGCGAGTACATCTTGAACTGCGACTAGTCGAGCTTGCGCAGCCGCATCAATGTCATCAACGTAAACGCCAGTTCCAATAATCCAGTCCCATGGTTCGTAATGAAAGACGTATCCGATTTTAGGTTTGGGCTCAGTTTCGTTGAGCCTGACCCACTGGTAATCGATGTATCCACTGCCCTCATTCAAAGCGATGTCCCTGATCTCTCGAAGGACAAATTTGCCATCGGCATCCTGCATGTCAATGAGATTCTGACCTTGGAACTTGGTGTCCGGGTGCGCGATTGCTGTCATTTCTGTGTTGTAGGTGAAAAAGTAGTCATCGTTGCCAAATCGGACGTTGCGCAACATGTTTTTTGCACGCTCTTGGGCATTGACCTGAGAAATTTGGCCCGACTCGACAGCTCCAACAAGTTGATCAAGGCCTGATATCAGGGGCTGACTTACATCTTTCAGTTCTGCCCGCCGCTGTTCCAAGGCAGCTTGACGGACAGCTTCCACATTGTCATATTCGACTGAAATCAAAGTTGCAACCGAGGTGTGAATGTTGCTTACAGATTCACTGGACTCATTGAACATTGCTGTTTGCACACTACGAAGAGAGAAGGCGATCGTAATAACAGCCGACGCACCAAGAAGTACAGCTATCAGCAACGCTAAACGCTGGGATAGCGTGAATCGAGTTCGCCGAGAATCAGTTACCACTACCCCAGACCGCCAATGCGATCCAAGATGTCAGCAGCGCCACTCTTCACCGCGCGCTTTTGCACCACAGAGAGAATGCCATCGGTTTCCCTGACCGCGCCGTCTTGGCGCAAGAGGTCGAGAGCTTTGCGCAATTCGGTTGGCTGCATCTCTGGAAGTATTTCTTGGAGTTGATCCTGCGACACTGAACCAGCCCTAAGGATGGCTGAAACAATCTTGCGTTCCTCTGGAGTGCGGTCCAACATCCCTGACATGCCCGCAGAGATTGCACCGCGACTCAGGCTCCGCACAACAACATCGTCAACAGCGGTCGCATCCTCAACCCGCTGTTCCCCCATGGTGAGGCGTAAGTCGCCGCAATGCATACCTGGGGCAAGAACAGCAACCCTTCGGGAGTTTCCTTCAGCGTCCCTCGTTGCTATTTCCACATGACCCGAAATCACAAAGATCACCCGGTCGGCGGGATCTCCAGCCCGGTAGAGAGGCATACCCGGCTCAAAGCGCTCCGTGACCAACTTGGCGTAGAGCGATTCTCCTGCGTCATCACCCAAACCGAGAACACTCAGATCCACGTCAGTGGTGAGCAGTCGACTTTCCCAGAGTCGGGAGTAGGCAGTGTCTGCAACGAGCAACTCCTGGTGAGTCCCCACCTGAGTTCCTCGAGAGTCAACGAATATCAGTCGTGACACATCGTGGGCTACATCAACGTCCCTGGCCGTAAGTACAACGATGCCAATTCCTCGTGCTCGAATACTGGCGATCAAAGGTAAGGCAGTATCGCTGTCAGCCAGCGCGAGGATGGGGCCGATGAAGAGCACCTCAGGAGCGGCAGCAAGAGCACACGCCACCTCTAGTCGCTGCCGTTGGTTGACCGTCAATCGATTCCCCGCAGGGCCAATTTCTTCAAAACGTCGGTCCACTAACTCAGGTAATCCAACTGCCTCGAGTAGTTCACCCACCTGCTCCTCGGTGATGTCAGCATCCATTGCCCGTAGGAATGACATGGGTGAAGCATTGATGGTGAGTGGCTCAGCTGTGACATGTTGAACATGTGTATTGACATGGGGAAGGCGAAGCAGGTGACCATCGGTGGACATGCGCCAGTCCGCTGGATCAACACTTCCCGTCAAAATGGAAAGGTATGAGTCAATGTCGATTTCCGGTGTTGCCACGATTCCGATTACTGATCCCGGCTCAACCCCTAATGCATCCAGTGTGATGTCAGTGCGCAAGTGGCGCAGGTCAACCAACGGTGGTGGAATCTCACTGTCAAGCATGAGTTGATCAATGCGATTGCGACTTTCCAGGGCCAACTGCAAAGATCTTATCCAGACCGGGAGCGCCTCAAGGCCTTTAACCACAGATTCGATGTACAACAGTGATGCCGCCACTACCGCGATTTCATCCTCGCCCATTCCCACGGCAATAATGACGACAACAATCAACCCTGCGAGTCCGGCACTATGTGCCCCCGTGATCAGCCGCGTGGATAGGACACCTTGACGGTGCCACGCATGGGCAAACTTTTCATTTCTCTTGTGGTACCGGGCTTCCATCCATCGAATTAAATGCAGACCACTGATTGGTTTGGCTGAGGTAACTGCTTCATCAACCACTTCACCGACACGGGTACGGGCCTCCAAAGCCTCTCTATCGGCTTTGAGCATTGCTCGACCAATGAAATGACGAATAACAATGAACAAAATGACTGCAATGAACATGGTCAGTCCGGCATTTGGTGCAATCACTGTGAGCAAAGACATGCTGATGATTATTCGAACTATTGATGGAATTCCATAGGCAAGAGTCTGCTCAAAAGCTTCTGCAACATTGTCCACGTCAGTTGTGTGACGTGCAACAATCGATGAACGCATCAGGCTCACAGATCCCTCTGACTTGCCACGCATTAAGCGATCAAATACGCGCTCACGTAACACAGTGCCGCTGGTGATGGTCAAGTCATGTGCTCCGAGGTGGCCCCAGTGGCCAGAAACAAGTTGCACGATCACCAGGGTGAGAAGAATCGCCACCGCGTTGGTGCTCCACTCCCCATGATGAAGAATCGATTCGACCTGTAGGGGAACGACAGCCTGCGTCGCCAACATCACCACGAGGAGAAAAATTGTCCCAGCGAAGACTCGAGTTGTCCCTCGAAGGTTGACGCGATACCAACGCCACAGTCCGGCGTACGACGAGGATGAATGTGCCATTAGCTCAGGTAAATACGAACGGGAATCGTTGTCAGCGTGATTGCTGAGTTAGGTCCGGCTTCCTGACAGTTCTGCAATGGATCACACACTAGTTGAGAGTTTTCCGGTGTTGTGTAACCCGCTTCGCCCTTCTCAGCCCATGCCACAATCCACTTGGAGTCCGTGGAACTGAAATCGCAGATCACGGCATCACCCTCAGTTGCACAGCCATCGAATGATGCACCAACAACCCAGTTGTCCAAGGCAAAGAAACCTTGCTCTGAATCAGATCCCGCAAAAGCTTGGATTCCCAAAATATCAATCGGACGCAAGCTCCAGATGTACCAATAGGAACGCTCAATGTTGTAGCGGAGGTCATCGATGTAGGTGCGAACAACGAAACCCGCAGCGTTGGCACCGGTGATTTCCTGCTTGGGAATGTCACCCGGCCCCGCAAGGCCGTAGTTCAACTCGGTATCCCAGAGGGGAAGATCGGGCGCACCCGCGGCAACGAGTGCCTCCTGTGCCTTCTTGATCAGTAGTCCACGAACTGCGGGGTCACCCAGACCATCAGGGTAAGTATGGATGGCGAAGACATCTACCGGCCAGCCTAATTTGCCAAGTTCGGCCAGGTACTCCGGGTAAAACCGATCAAATGCAGCGGTCAGTCGGAGTGTGGGAGACGGTGCGACCACGAGAGCGGTGGGGTCGTTCTTCTTGATAATGTCGTAGGCGCGCTTGGTCATCTCGGCCATCTCAGCTGGAGTGCCGTTATAGAAATTTTTGAGGTTGACTTCATTCCAAATTTGATAAGCCTCAAATTGACCCGTGTATTTGGTCGTGACCGTCTCTACCCAATTATCCCAGTCAGCGAGATCCTTGGGGGCGCCAGCAGCTCCGGGCTGCGGGTAGTCGGTGTCTTTGATCTTTTGTGTCGCCCACTCAGGTGTAGTACCTAAGACGAGCATCACATTGTTCATGCCTTTGGATTGGGCATTGGCCAATGAACCATCGATGTTGGCCCAGTTGTAAACGCCTTTTTCGGTTTCAATCTGGGACCAAGCCGTGCCGTTATCCCACAGGCGAAGTGCCCCAAAGGGCGCAGAAGCCCAAGCGCCACCTTCGACACCTTCAATGTGCATACCTATGGTTGCGGGTGGTACCGCATTCTCTGGAACAACAACTGCCGCCTCGGTGGCCGCCTCGGTGGCAGCGGGTTCACCGCTGCCACCCGAGCACGCACTCAGTACTAATGCACCCGTGACGACTAGAGCGCTGAGCGCTACTGCAGATTTGCTGCTTGTCCTGCGGGTGTTCCAAACCATAGTGGCATGTTTCCAATCGTTACTTGAGTTCCTGGTGTCACGGCTGAGCAGTTGTTCAACGCATCACACTGAACAGTTGCATTTGCAGGAACAGTGTACGTCCCAGAACCTTGTGACACCCAAGCGATGGCCTCAGGGTTGTCGTTATTGCCCAATTGACACACATTGGTCCCGGAGACGGTTCCACAGGTGTAATAGGAGCCAGCCAGCCACTGATTGACTGTTTGATAGCCAACAGCCCCTGTCGTTCCATCTTGAAGGGTGATGCCAATCAAATTATCTGCTGGAGCCCAGTAATACCAGTAGCTGCGCTCAACCCCGAGCAAAATGTTGTCCAAATAGGTTTGGGCAACCCATGAGGCAGCCTGCGCTCCCGTGATGCTCTGGCCCTTGACCTTGCCCGGTCCGCGGATTCCGTAATTGACCTCGGTGTCCCACAGAGCTTTGGATGCCGGAACCTTGGCCTTCTTCATGTCCCCTTGAACCTTTTCGATGTAATCGACCCGAGTACCTGGATTTCCTTTGCCATCTGGATAGGTGTGAACCGCGATGACATCGACCGGCCACTTGGCTTTCTTGAGCGCCTTGAGATAGGCGGGGAAGAAGCGCTTATACGAACTGGCTAACCGCACCGTGCTGCTGGCGGACACAATCTTGGCTGTTGGGTCATTTTTACGAATAATTTTTGCCGCTGCCTTGGTGAGGTCAGCCATTTGCTTGGGAGTGCCTGCCCAGAAATTGGTCAGATCGGCTTCGTTCCAGATCTGATAAGACTCGATGCTGTCTCCGTAACGCTTGGTCACGGCGTTGACCCAACTCTTCCAATCCTTCATTTTCGGCACCGATGCAGCGCCTTTGTTGGGGTAAGTGCCTTGCTTCTTATTCGTCGCAGCCCAGGTTGGCGTACCCCCAAGGACATAAAGAATTTGGACATTTTGGGTATTTGCATTACCAATTGCCGCATCCATGCCATTCCACCAATAAAAATTCTTCTTTTGCTCCACCTGACCCCACGTAATACCTGAGTCCCAGAGTCGAATCGACCCATAGGTCACGCCTGGATCTGTGCCGATCGAGATGGTCGGCACGTGCATGCCGAAAGTTGGTTCAGGCAGTGGTCCGGCAGCTTGGGCGGCCGGAAGTGCAATAAGCGAACTCCCTGCAACCGCGAGGGAGAGGGCTGCCGCAATGATGGATCGACGCATAGGACGTGCCTTTCTGAGTGGTCTTGTGGGGGAAGCGTTCACGTAATCCCTCGAACCTAGACCATGACAGGGCAGATTTCCTTTAGCGGCGCCGCAAAATATACAAACTTTGGCCATCTGTTTCCTGGCCGTACTCAAATCGGTCAACCGCCAGACCGCTGGCGTTCACCAGACTCTCGAAATACTGCCGGGAAAATCGGGTGCAATGCAGGCGACCCTTCCATTCCAAGGGGCCATATCCTTGTGGATTTTCATCCCATTCGGGCACATCCTCCTCAACAAAGCAGGTCACAAAGGCTTTGCCAGTGGGAGTCAGTGTTTGTCCGAGAAGTTCAAGGTATCCGGCGGTATCCGCCGCGTTCATGTGAGAAAAAACAGAATAGGCATAAAAAACGTCAACACTGTGGGGCTCAGCGCTCAGGGTTCTCTCGGGTGAGCCATCGGGGTTGTAGCGCTCATTACTCACGTCAACAAAAGTGAATCGATAACCGGGACCGGCCAAGTTGGCTTGGCACCAATCAATGAGTTCACGTTGAACATCAACCCCGTGGTAGTCCCTGATGGATGGGAGGTGTTCTCTGATTCCAATGGCTAAACGTCCCGCACCGCAACCCCAGTCCAACACGGACGAATCAGGGGTGAGACCACATAACTTTTCCAAACGCTTGACGTCTTTGACAGCTGTTCGGATGAATGCTTTGTCATTCTTAAAATGCTTGCCACCCATTCGATACTTCGACGGCGGTAGCGGGGTCTTGGAACCGAAATTAAACAGGGACACAGGATCAGACTAGTGCGCCATTAGATCAAGGGCCTGCAGCCCTGAGGCATGAAATGATGGTTATGTGAGAGGATCCCGAAATGGCTGATATCGACTGGTCCCAAACCAAGGTTTATGTAGCGGGGCACCGTGGTTTGGTGGGTTCGGCACTTGTTCGAGCACTAGAAAGTGTCGGTGCCGGTGAAATTATCGGATGGACATCGGGTGATCTTGATCTGCGCGACCGTGAGGCCACCCTCGATGCCATCAATGAGGCAAAGCCGGATGTGGTTATTGACGCTGCGGCTCGAGTTGGCGGAATCATGGCCAACTCCACTTATCCAGTTGATTTTCTCAAAGACAACATGCTGATCCAAACCAACATTATGGATGCAGCACATGCAGCCGATGTCGAACGCTTCCTTTTCCTTGGATCATCATGTATCTATCCGCGTCATGCAACACAGCCAATCCGCGAATCAAGCCTGATGACCGGACCACTCGAACCAACAAATCAGGCCTACGCCATGGCCAAAATTGCCGGCATCTATTACATCGAGGCATTTCGCACTCAATACAACCGTCGATGGATCTCAGCAATGCCAACAAACCTGTATGGCCCGCGTGACAATTTCAATCTTGAAACATCACATGTGCTTCCCGCTTTCATTCGCAGATTTCATGAAGCCAAAGAGTCCGGTGCATCGAGTGTGACCGTGTGGGGAACGGGTGCACCCCGCCGCGAGTTCTTGCATGTTGATGATCTTGCTCAAGCCTGCCTAATGCTGCTGGATAATTACGACTCGCACGAAACCATCAACGTTGGCTGGGGCAATGATTTGCCCATCAAGGAACTCGCAGAGACTGTCGCTGATGTGGTCGGCTTCCATGGTGACATTGAGTGGGACACCACCAAGCCTGACGGTATGCCCCGCAAACTCTTGGACACATCTCGCATTAACGCACTCGGATGGGAACCCTCCATCGGTTTGCGCGATGGTTTAACCAGTACGTACAACTGGTATCTGGAAAACGTCTAAATCACATGTCTGAACCCCGACAAGTTTTCCTTCCTGGCCGGCAAGCACTGATTGTGCGTTTGAATGCGCAGGCAGGTAAGCGCGCGGCACTTCTCGATCTACTCAACACGTACGCAGACGGATTGGCTGAAGAACCAGGGACAGAAATGTACATGGTGTCCGTCGATCCAGATGATGATGATCTTGTTTGGCTCTATGAAATATTCCAAGACGACGATGCCGAGAATGAACACCGAAAATCACAAGGATTTGCCGACCTCATGCACGCACTGCCCGCATTCCTAGAAGGATCACCCGCAGTCTTGCGCATGCAACCACTGCGCATGGCATTACAAGAAAAGGTGTTTACCGAGAATTGGACCTTCTAATTATTTGAGGTCCATGTTAAGAAAATGGTGGGCGTTCGTCTAACTTGATGGAACGACGTCCTGCGAAGTTCCACAGACGCGCTGTGATGTCTTTATCCTCTGGGGTAATCAGGTTACCCATTACCCGCAGCGCAACAGTCATGAGAAATTGCGAACGCATTCCGATGGGACCAAATGTTGGTAAAAGTTTTGGCACCGTGATCAGCCCAGCAAGTCTGCGTGCAATGGAGAATGCGGTGCCGTAATGGGTAAGTAGTTGTTGAGGCCACACGGTCGTGTAATCCATTGCTGGATTAACAATTGTGTTGGCAAACAGGTTCGCAGCTAGGTGACCTGTTTCCAGGCCATAGTCAATTCCTTCACCATTAAGTGGGTTCACGCATCCTGCTGAATCACCAATAAGAACCCAGTTCGCCCCTGCAACATTGCTCACCGCGCCACCCATGGGCAACAATGCCGACCACGGTGCACGTACATCACCTTCGAACTCCCAAGTTTCCCGTTGTTGATCCGCGTAGTGAGTGAGTAGTCCGCGCAAGTTCACATCAGCTGGCCGCTTATTCGTTGCGAGTGTGCCAACACCCACATTTACTTCGCCGTCGCCCAGTGGGAAAACCCACCCATAACCAGAAAGCAACTCGCCCTGTTCACCGCGCAACTCAAGGTGGCTGGAAATCCAGGGGTCATCACTGCGGTGCGACTTGATGTAGCCACGAGCAGCAACTCCGTATGCCGTAGACCTGTGCCACGTTCGACCTAGTGCTCGGCCCAATTGTGACTTTGCACCGTCAGCAACGATCAAACGTTTACAGGAAATCGTTGTGCCATCAGCAAAAAGAACGCCAGACACTTTGTTGCCCTCCATGACGACGTCCTTGGCACGCATACTCTCAAGGACGCGAGCACCGCTGTCAATCGCCACCTGCCGGATGGCTGCATCGAGTTCGAGTCGTGGTGCGGCTCCGCCGTAATTGGGAAGATTGCCACCGGGCCACGGCAAATAGAGTTCTTGGCCAAAGCCTGCGGCGCGTAAGCCTTTATTGCGCGCCCGTCCTTCTAGCCATGGTGAGAGACCGAGACCGTCTAATTCCGCGATAGCGCGGGGCGTGAGCCCATCGCCACAGGGTTTATCCCGAGGAAATTCCTCGGCATCCACCAAGAGAACATCCAGACCATTGCGACCGCACCATGCTGCCGCTGAGGAGCCCGCGGGTCCTGCGCCAATGACGAGGACGTCGGTCACGATGTTTTCTGCCACGGCCCCATTCTGCCGCTGATCACGCCTTGTGCAATTGCAGCACCGAGGACAATGAGTAGACCGCCCAAGGGTTGGTTCCAAGTAATGTGTTCATCCAGAAGCAGCGCGCCCACGATGATGGCGACCAGTGGGGTCAGATACGTCACCGTGCTGGCCGTTGTTGCATCAGAAGCGATCACCACTTTGAAGCTCAAGACATATGCCAGACCGCTGCCTAAAATCCCGAGAGCGGCAACCGCGAGAAACGGGGCCCACTGGAATGGTGCATTTGTTACTCCCGTGAATGCGGAGATAGGTGCCGTGATGACTAATCCCCAAATCATCATGCCCATTGCCATGGATACCGGCTTAACGGGTTCCCGAACACTGGGTCCGGTGAGGTACCTACGGACAAATGGAAATGCGATGCCATAACAGGTGATTGCCGCAATCAGCGCGAGGATGCCAACGACATCGTTATTGCCACCCATGTGCCATACGCCTACAACAACCAAGACGCCTAGAAAGCCGATGCCCAGTCCAATAATTCGCTGACGAGTTGGTTTTTCTTCGGGGAAGGCGATCAAAATGGCGAGCAGGGTCATCAAGGGTGTTGCGCCATTAATCACACCCGCGAGGGCTGAGGACACTCGTGTTTCGCCGAAGGCAAAAAGCATCCAAGGAATGGACACCCACAGCAGCGAGGTGACAAAGAGGTATTTCCAGGACCACTTGGGTGGCAGCGGAGTTTTAGTTATCAGACTCAGAATTACCAATGTCACAGCACCAAAGGCGATGCGACCAAAGGCCACGCCCACCGGGGTGAACATGTCTAGTCCAATTTTTATGAAGTAGAAAGAAAAACCCCAGATCAAGGCGAGCACTAAATAGAACGGGAGCCAGCTGCGCCAGTGTGACGGGTTCGAAGTCAATCCATGTCCTTTGTTTAAGCGCAGCATTAGATGGTAGAGCACGGTGGGGTCGCCAAGGCTATCGGTGCAGATCCAAACCGGGGCAGTTGCTCCTCTGAGCGATATTGCACCCGTGCAATATTGACGGGTTCACTCCCGCCGTTTCAAGGCACGTACTACGGTGCGTTTGTGACCAATGAAGACTCGTTACTGGCCGCATGTGCAGCAGCACTAGCAGATGGTGATGTTGTCACTGATCCTGATCGACTTCCCAGTTACCAACGCGACCGCTCAACGGGAACTCCTGCCGGTCAACCCATTGGCGTAGTTTTCCCGCGGAGCACCGAGCAGGTCTCAGCTGTCATGAAAGCGGCCCACGAATTGCGTGTTCCTGTTGTCCCGCGTGGCGCAGGCTCTGGACTCTCTGGGGGAAGTAACGCTATTGACGGTTCACTCATTCTGTGTGTTGAAAAGATGCGCGATGTTCTATTGGTTGATGAAATCAATGGATTCGTTGAAACCCAGCCGGGGATTTTTAATACCGAATTGCGAGAACATGTTGCCAAGCATGGACTTTGGTATGCACCCGATCCTGCTAGTAAGGATTTCTGCTCCATTGGTGGAAATGTCAACACCAATGCCGGTGGCTTGTGCTGCGTGAAATATGGAGTAACCCGCGATGCGGTTCTCGGCCTTGAAGTCGTATTGGCTGATGGTCGCATTACCCAGTTGGGGCGTCGCACCATCAAAGGTGTTGCGGGCTATGACTTAACCGCGCTCATGGTTGGTAGCGAAGGCACGCTCGGGATTGTGACCAAGGCCAGACTTCGGCTACGCCCAATTCCGACTCCTGCAGCAACAGCAGTGGCGGTCTTTGCGGGTATCGCTGAGGCAGGACAGGCGGCCGCGGACATCATGCGGGTGCTCACACCGAGCATGCTCGAAGTCATGGACCGCGTATCAATTACAGCCGTGGAGCAATGGCGGCCCATGGGTCTTGACACCACTGCCGAGGCGATTTTGTTGGCTCAGGTGGACACCCCGGGTGATGCAGGGCGCAAAGAAGTCGAATCATTGC
>Ga0181552_10001096_pt1 | contig 20578 bp, 17 predicted proteins | sample 011ome_18_FD_130583 | JGI IMG/M metagenome (GOLD analysis project Ga0181552, IMG submission 130583) | Coastal salt marsh microbial communities from the Groves Creek Marsh, Skidaway Island, Georgia - 011501BT metaG (megahit assembly) | ecosystem: Environmental > Aquatic > Marine > Intertidal...
ACCCACCGGTGCGCCACGATTGCTGCAAGGTGCCCAAGGCTATGTGATGACCATGGTCAACGGAGAAATAACCCATCGAAATGGTAACGATACAGGGGCCAGGCCCGGAGGGCTGGTGCGGCGCGCAGGGCTTCCTTAGGAAAAGCCAATCGGCTCAAGACCATAAGCATTTTCCTTGGAAGGGCCGGTCACTTGAGTGAGCTACAAGGACAGAGGAAAATTGGTCGGGACGGCAGGATTTGAACCTGCGACCACCACACCCCCAGTGTGGTGCGCTACCAGGCTGCGCTACGCCCCGAAGGTCGCGGATTATACACAGCTACGGCGTAGCTGCGAAGTGCCCTAATCCTCAATCGCCAAAAGCGCCTGTGCTTTCGCCAATTCCACCATGCATTCCTTGGCCATGGTCTGCACCTCGGCCGGATTCAGCGCCTCCTGCTCATCGCTCATGCGCTGGCGAGCACCGCCGATGGTGTAGCCCTGCTCGTAGAGCAGGCTGCGAATGGTGCGGATCATTTCCACCTCTTCTCGCTGGTAATAGCGCCGATTACCCCGGCGTTTAACCGGCTTGAGCTGGGGAAATTCCTGCTCCCAGTAACGTAATACATGCGGCTTCACTGCGCAGAGATCGCTAACCTCACCAATGGTGAAGTAGCGCTTACTCGGAATGGGCGGGAGTTCGCTGTTATGCGTGGGTTCAAGCATCTTCAAAACGGTCTAGTGTATCCACCTGTTCGACACGCGCCTTAAGCTTTTGTCCAGGTCTGAACGTCACGACACGACGCGCAGAGATGGGAATCTCTTCGCCGGTCTTGGGATTTCTTCCGGGCCGCTGTCGCTTATCACGAAGATCAAAATTGCCAAAGCCTGACAGCTTCACCTGTTCATTATTCTCCAAACAAAGGCGGATCTCTTCAAAGAACTGCTCAACGATCTCTTTAGCTTCTCGCTTATTCAATCCGAGCTCTTCAAAGAGCTTGTCAGCCATTTCAGATTTGGTCAGGGCAGACATATTGCTATTTAATTCCTTAACGCAGCGCCGAAATTTTTCTTCAGGGAATCAACGACTTGCGCCATAAGCTGGGTAATTTCAGTGTCATCAAGAGTGCGTGAGTTATCGCGGAAAGTCAAACCAAGGGCGAGACTTTTTTGATCCGGCTCTATCCCCTTACCCTGATAGACGTCGAACAAGCGCAGGTCCACGAGGCAGGCGCCAGCAACCGCGCGGACATCACTCATGATCGCGTCCGCACTCTGCTCTGCACTTACGATAACGGCTATATCCCGGCGGGTTTCGGGAAACTTCGAAATATCGCTGTAGTTCGGCACCTGTCCCGCAAGCACGTGATCCAAAACCAATTCCCCAAGGAAGGTATCCGGAGGAACATCCAGCTGTCTCGCCGCATTCGGATGAATCCGTCCGATCAACCCCACAACCGCCTCGTCGAGCAGAATCTCCGCCGACTGACCATCGTGCAAACCGGGACGCTGAGCAGTCCTAAAGGTTACTGTTTTATGAACACCACAGAGCAACTGCTCGATTTCACCCTTGAGATCAAAGACATCAAAACGCTCACCCGATTCGGTCCAGTTTTCTGTAGCGCGCGCACCGGTGACGGCGAGCCCCAACACCGCCTGCTCTTGGTAGGGTTCGCCCGGAGAAAATCGCGACCCAGTTTCAAACAGTCTTACCCGGCTATTCTGGCGCTTGACGTTGTGCGCTAGCGCGGCGGCTAGCCCGGGTATAAGACTCGCCCGCATCACGGAGAGATCAGCTGAAATGGGATTTCTTACCGTCACGGAATCCCCAGCTCCGGCGCCAAAAAGAGCCTGGAGTTCGGGGGCAATGAAGCTAAAAGTGATTGCCTCCTGAAACCCTCGTCCAATAAGGCGCTGGCGCAGGTAGCGCTTGCTCAGGAGTCGCTCGTCAGGCAGCTTGCTGACCAGGTCCGCGTGTATTTGGCTGACGGGCAAGTTGTTGTAGCCATGGACTCGCGCCAGCTCCTCAATCAGGTCTACCTCCTGGGTCATGTCAAAGCGCCAGCTGGGAGCCCGGCAAGACCAAACACCCTCACCCGCAGATTCCATCGAGAAACCCAGCGCCGTCAGAATGCGCTCGACCTCGGCGGGCGCCATGTCAAAGCCGAGCACGCGCTTTATCCGGGCTGCCCGGAGCCTCAGCTCGGGAATGGCGGGCAAATCCTGCTCTGACGCGACTTCTATCACTGGACCGCATTGGCCGCCCACCACCTCGAGTAACAGCTGCGAGGCACGTTCCATGGCCCGCCGCTGTAACTGCCAGTCGACCCCACGCTCATAGCGATGTGAGGCATCGGTATGCAGGCCATAGCTTCTGGCGCGACCTGCAATTTTCTCGGGCGCAAAAAAGGCGCTCTCCAAAAAGATATGCCGCGTCGTGTCACTCACACCGCTGTTCTCGCCACCCATGATGCCCGCGAGTGCCAGAGGGCGCTCGTGGTCGGCAATCACCAAACTGCCTGCAGAGAGCGCTATTTCAGACCCGTCGAGCAAGGTCATTGTTTCATCCGGGTTCGCATCCCGAACCCGGATGCCGCTATGTAAGGTATCCAGATCAAAAGCATGTAAAGGCTGCCCCAACTCGAGCATGACGTAATTGGTGACATCAACCACCGGATCGATTGAGCGAATGCCAGCACGCCGCAATCGTTCGACAATGTACAGCGGCGAGCTTTTGGTGAGATCCACGTTCTCGATCACACGACCCAGATAGCGAGGACATTGTTCAGTCGCTACTATCTCGACGGGGAACGTACGCTCACTCGTTAACCTGACAGGCTCTTCTGCAGGCTCACACAAGGCGATGCCGTTGAGCACCGCCAGATCACGCGCAACACCGATGACACCCAGGCAGTCCGCCCGATTGGGGGTCAAGCCGAGCTCGAGTGTCGTGTCGTTCAAGGCGAGATAGTCCCGCAGATCTGTGCCAACCGGCGCGTCCGGGGCCAACTCCATCAAGCCGCTGTTTTCATCGGAGATCGTGAGTTCTGCTTCTGCACAGAGCATGCCCTGGCTCTCGACCCCCCGAAGCTTCGCTTTTTTGATCTTGAAGTTACCGGGTAATACCGCACCGACCTTCGCAAGGGGCGCCTTTAATCCCACTCGGGCATTGGGTGCCCCGCAAACAATTTGGACGATGCCATCGCCGGCGTCGACTTCGCAGACGCGAAGTTTATCGGCGTCAGGATGTTGTTCGGCGCCGACGATTTCAGCAACAACCACACCGCTAAAGTCACCCGCCACGGGCATCACGGCATCTACCTCTAGACCGGACATGGTGAGCTGTGCCGCCAGCTCTTCCGTGGTCAGTTTCGGATTGACCCATTCGCGCAACCAGTGTTCAGAGATGATCATCGCTCACTACCCTCACTGAAACTGGCGCAAAAAACGCAAATCATTATCGAAATTGAGGCGCAGGTCGCCAATGCCATAGCGAAGCATGGCCAGCCTCTCCACGCCGAGGCCAAAAGCAAAACCGGTAAATCGCTCGGTATCGATTCCTGTCATTTCGAACACCCGCGGGTTCACCATGCCGCAGCCCAAAACCTCGAGCCAACCGGTATGACTGCACACCCGACAACCGGCACCGCTGCACTTCACACACTGAATATCCACTTCTGCAGAAGGCTCAGTGAAGGGGAAGTAGGAGGGGCGGAAGCGTACGTCCAGGTCACTGCGCTCAAAGAAAGCATGCAGAAATTGCTCGAGCAGCCCTTTCAGATCACCAAAACTTGAATGCTCATCGATGAGGAGCCCTTCAACCTGATGAAACATCGGTGAATGGGTCAAATCTGAATCACAGCGATACACTCGTCCGGGACAGACAATCCGCAGCGGCGGTTCTCGCGTCTCCATCGTTCGCACTTGCACACCAGAGGTATGGGTTCTCAACACGTGAGTATCATCAATATAAAAGGTATCGTGCATCGCCCTTGCCGGGTGATGCTCGGGAATATTCAGAGCCTCAAAATTATGGTAATCGTCTTCAATTTCTGGGCCTTCGACCACATCGAATCCCATCCCCGCGAAGAAATCTTCAACCCGCTGGATGGTTCGCGTAATGGGGTGGAGGCCACCACGATCAACAGCGCGCCCCGGTAGCGTGACGTCGACCCGTTCGGCTGCGAGCTTTTCCGCCATAGCACTGCCTTCAAGCGCTTCCTTGCGCGCGTTGAGTAGGCTGGTCAGCTCCTGCTTAACCTCGTTGATCAGCGCACCCGCCTTGGGACGCTCTTCCGGAGACAGGTTGCCAAGGCTTTTCAGGAGGCCGGTGAGCTGCCCCTTCTTGCCAAGGTAGTCGACCCGCAGCTGCTCCAGTTCCACAGGGGAGCCGGCGGCCTGCACCGCCTCAATAGCGGCTGTCTTTAGTGTCTCAAGAGACTCCATGTTCCCTATCCCGGTTGTCGATCAATCCCAGATTTTGCCCTAATCTCGCTGGCATAAAAAAGGGAAGGAGCTAGCACCCCTTCCCTTTCGGTTCGACCCATCCAGTCCGCCAGAAAGCGGCTGAGAGTCAAGCAGCGAGGGCGGTGCGAGCGCGCTCTACAACCGCAGCAAAGGCCGCTTTGTCATGTACAGCAAGATCCGCTAGCACCCGTCGATCCAGAGCGATATCCGCTTTCTTCAAGCCGTTAATCAAGCGGCTATACGTCAGGCCATTGGCACGGGACTGAGCATTAATACGCGTGATCCACAAAGCACGGAATTGACGCTTGCGCTGACGACGGTCGCGGTAGGCGTACTGACCGGCTTTGGTAACAGCCTGCTTGGCAACACGAAACACGCGCGAACGTGCGCCGTAGTAGCCCTTAGCTTTGCTTAAAATTTTCTTGTGACGACGACGCGCCGTCACTCCACGTTTTACACGAGCCATAGTGTTCTACTCCTGAAGTAAGTGACGATTATTTGGCGCGAAGCATACGATCAACCAGCACCTTATCGGACTGATCAATCATCGATGTACCGCGCAGCTGTCGCTTTCGCTTGGTCGTCATCTTCGTGAGGATATGGCTTTTGTAAGCACTCTTGCGCTTGTAACCACCAGCCGTTTTCTTAAACCGCTTGGCGGCGCCGCTGTGAATTTTTGCTTTTGGCATAATTAAAACTCCGCATTGAGCCCACCTGGGGCGCTCTTAAATTAACCGGTTGTTAGGGCATTCACGGGCCTCTAACCCCGTTTCTTTGGTGCGATAACCATGGTCAACTGTCGGCCTTCCATTTTCGGAAATTGCTCGACGGTGCCCAATTCGCTCAGATCGGCCTCTACTCGCTTGAGTAACTCCATGCCAATTTCCTGATGAGCCATTTCCCGCCCGCGGTAGCGAAGCGTAACTTTGGCCTTATCGCCATTTTCAAGGAAACGCACCAGGTTGCGTAGTTTTACCTGGTAGTCTCCCTCATCCGTCCCTGGACGAAACTTCATTTCTTTGATTTGGATTCGCTTCGTTTTCTTACGCTGAGCAGCTTTCTGCTTCTTCGCCTCGAAAATGTGCTTTCCATAGTCCATCACCTTGCAGACTGGCGGATCAGAATCCGCCATCATGACAAGGTCAAGACCTGCAGCTTCAGCTGACGCCTGCGCTTCCTCGAGGGAGACAATACCCACCTGCTCTCCCTCGGCGTCAATCAAGCGCACCTGGGGTGCCGTAATTTGTTCGTTGGTGAGGGCCTTCTTGCTCTTGCTGTCGCTCTTAATGCTGCTAGTCTCCTACACTGAAGGACGCGGATGGTACTAGTATCCACAGGCAAGCTCAAGTCATTGATCTTAAACCGATCGTTATTAATTACGCGGCAAAACCACCTCGGCGCTGCCGCCGTCCCCTAGGTATCTGACCGACCCCGACGCTCGACCTCGGCCCCCAGCCGAGAGGCGAGATCATCCAGGGTTTGGGAGCCCAGGTCCTGACCGTGACGGGCGCGCACCGAAATAGTGCCCTGATCCCGCTCCTTGTCCCCAACGACCAAGATATAGGGCAGTTTGCCGATCTCGTGCTCGCGGATCTTGAACCCAATTTTCTCGTTTCGGAGATCCGTCGCGATCCGAAATCCCTGTTTGGTCAGGGCGTCGGCGCATTCCTGAGCATAGGCAGCCTGTTTATCGGTAATCGGCGCAATAACAGCTTGCTGGGGCGAGAGCCAGGTCGGGAACTCCCCTTCATAGTGCTCAATGAGGATACCGATGAACCGCTCGAAGGACCCCAATACCGCCCGATGTAACATCACCGGCACCTGTCGGCTGCCGTCCTCGGCCACATATTGGGCATCGAGCCGGCCCGGCATCGAAAAATCCACCTGAATGGTGCCCAATTGCCAAACCCGTCCGATACAGTCTTTGAGGGAAAATTCGATTTTGGGGCCGTAAAAAGCGCCCTCCCCGGGCAGCTCTTCCCAAGGCAGGGATTTGACGTTGAGTGCCTCCGCCAAGGCCGACTCCGCGCGATCCCAGTCAGCATCGCTGCCAACCCGCTCAGCGGGCCGGGTCGACAGGCGATAGATCACCTCGTCGAATCCGAAATCCCGATAGACCTCGTGGAGCATATCGATAAAGGTAGAAACCTCGCTCTGGATCTGATCTTCCGTACAAAAAATATGGGCATCGTCCTGGGTGAAGCCTCGGACGCGCATAATGCCGTGCAACGAGCCCGAGGGTTCGTTTCGGTGGCAACTGCCAAACTCGGCGAGTCTAAGAGGGAGGTCGCGGTAGGACTTGAGGCCCTGGTTGAACACTTGCACGTGACACGGGCAGTTCATCGGCTTCACCGCAAATTGGCGATCATCGGCGTCAAGGGTAAACATCCCGGAGGCAAATTTGTCCGCGTGACCCGAACGCTGCCACAGTGAAATATCGACCACCTGAGGGGTTTTGATTTCTTGGTAACCATACTGCAGCTGCTTCTCACGCATGTAGCGTTCGATGGTCTGATAAACGGTCCAGCCGGCAGGATGCCAAAACACCATCCCCGGGGCTTCTTCTTGGGTGTGAAACAGATTCAGTTTTTTGGCGATCTTTCGATGATCGCGCTTCTCAGCTTCGGCAATCCGGTTGAGGTAAGCCTTTAACTCCTTTTTATTGCCCCAGGCCGTGCCGTAGATACGTTGAAGCATCTGGTTATTGGCATCTCCGCGCCAGTAAGCACCGGCAACCTTAGTCAATTTAAACGCTTTCAACTTACCGGTGCTGGGCACGTGCGGACCACGGCAAAGATCCATCCACTCACCCTGCTTATAGATGGAGATTTCCTCTGAGTCGGGGAGGTCTTCAATGATTTGCACCTTGAAGTGCTCTCCCATGTTCCGAAATATTTCGACTGCTTTCTCTCGGGAGCAAACGATTCGCTCGACCGACACATCGTCAGCCACAATTTCTTCCATGCGCTTCTCAATGCGCTCAAGATCCTCCGGCGTGAAATTATGTCCGGTGGCAAAGTCGTAATAGAAGCCATCTTCGATCGTCGGGCCTATCGTAACCTGGGTTCCCGGAAACAGCTGCTGAACAGCCTGCGCTAACAGATGGGCCGTGGAGTGACGCAAAATCTCGACACCGGCATCATCGCGCTCGGTGATGATCGACAGCTGGCTGTTTTGATCAATCACAAACGAGGTATCGACCTCCCTGCCATTAACCACACCAGCAAGGGCAGCTTTGGCGAGGCCCGGGCCGATATCGAGCGCGATATCGTGGACGGAAACGGCTTGGGTGAAAGATCGCTCGGAACCATCGGGAAGGGTAACAACAGGCATAAAAAGCTCCTCAGTCAGTGGCGATCCCTACCAAGGACCGCGTGCGGGCGCGTATGGTCGCAGAGGCGCTGCCAAATTTCAAAATTCGGCTTTAGTTTTGGTGAAATTTGTGCATAAAAAGCAGGGCCATAAGGGCTTTGGACTCTAATTTCGTCCTATTGGGCAACAAACCAGTTGTATCGTGTCGACAAGGATCTACACTTTGATCCTATCAATTTCATCTACAGGCCGTGATATGGGCGCCCCCTCGCTTTCCAAAGATACGGATAACCTCCTCGGCTCGCCTTCCCGACCGGATAGCATAGGGAAAGCAGCCAGCTTTCAAAACCAAGTCTGCAACGCCATTCTGATCACGGTGACGGTGCTTGCAGTACCCGCCCTGGCCGCGAGCCTCACACGAATGTCCGAGATTGGCTGGTCGAGCATCATGAGCATGCAGTGCCTCGCGCTTGCAGTTTTGGTAACGGTCTCTTTGTTCAGAAATAGAATCAGCTACGGGTTAAGAGTTGCTGTACTTTTGATGGTGATGCTTGGCTTGGGCTTGCTGGGACTCTGGAACTACGGACATTTGGGAGGTGGGAAGTTGCTGCTTCTCGTCACCGTACTACTTACCGCTATGTTTGCCGGAATCCGTTGGGCCTATGTTACTTTGGCTCTTTGTGCTTCCTGTCTTTTGCTTTATGGCTGGCTATATAGCAAAGAATATATCAGCTCGAAGGCAGATATCTTGACCTATCAATCTTCTTTCGAAACATGGCTGACTGCAGCGCTCACTCTTGTCATGTTAGGCGGCTTCATCTCAACGGGGCTCTCTAGAATTCTCTCCTATCAACGAGAGCTACTAGGCTCTCTTGAAAAAGAGGTCAGCTATACCCAAGCATTAATTCAATCGACGGTGACCGGGCTGATAGTTTTTGATAAAGGCCTCCAGCTGGAGAGCTGGAACCAACATGCATCTCCTTTATTTAAATCAAGCACCGGTAGAAAGGAAAACAAGAGCTTTACGCATCTCCTGCTGCCCAACATAGGCGACGTTAATCTAGATAGCCAGTTGGAACGAGCGCTTGATGGTATCGCCAGTAACAACCTAGAAATTGGCCTTCGAACTCCCGATGGAAAGATCCGTTACTACGTGATGAGTATTTCGCCTCGAATGGACCACAACAAAACAGTAACCGGTGTTATCTGCGTCACTCAAGACGTCACCGAACTTAAGCACAGCCAACATACCCTTATCCATAATGCTAAATTAGCGACCCTTGGCGAGATGACCACGTCGATCGCTCATGAAATCAACCAACCTCTGACCGCGCTTCGACTACAGCTAACTAATCTTTTATCCAAGGCTGAACGAGAGAGAAAATCAACAGACGTCACAGACATTGGACAATTAGAGAAGACGCTCAAAAAAATGGATGCTCAGATAGAGCGCGCTGCGCGCATCACCAACCATATGAGAGTCGTAGGTCATACGCACGATCACTCGAACGAGCGGTTCTCGATTGGCGAGCTAATTCAAGACACAACCCTGTTGTTTGCCGAGGAATTTAACAGATTGGGCATCCACCTCGAGGTCAATATTTGCGATCGGTCTCTCGAAGTTTTGGGTGATGCCACTCAGCTCGAGCAAGCACTACTTCAGCTACTGCAAAACGCCAAAGATGCTGTTCTTGAAGACACGAACACGCACTCCAAACACGTTCAGATCCACCTTGATGCGGCTGACGGCAATGTCGTGATAAAGGTTATTGATAATGGGGTAGGTATCCCAGCAGAAATTCTTGACCAAATCTTCGAGCCTTTTTTTACAACCAAAGAAGTTGGAAGAGGCACCGGTCTGGGGCTAAGCACGTGTCACAGTATCGTTACCAGCATAGGGGGTAGCATCAGCGTTTCTGCCGAGTCCAAAGGCACCTGCTTTAGCATTATGCTGCCACTAGCTCAGTAGCCATTGTCCAATCGCTACCCGCTCCGGTATTTGCTATTTTTCCCTGAATTCACTGGGTTTCAATCGACGAGGCACATGGTAGATTTACACCTGACAGAAATTATTGCTCCAGCGGCGCTTTGATTTTATGAAAACACGAATCGCCTTGGTTGAGGATGACGCCGGCCTGGCGCAAAACTATCGAGACCTGCTAGCGCAGGCCGGCTATCACGTTGATTGGAGTCGAACCGCAGCGGACGCGAGAGCAAGTTTTGCCGTAAACACGCCTGATTTGGCGTTACTGGATATTTCCCTAGGTCACGAGTCGGAGGCTGGCTTTGAGTTGTGCCAAGAACTGCGAAGTCAAAACCCGCTGTTACCGATCATGTTTTTATCTGCCCGCGACGATGAAATAGATATCATTTCGGGTCTGCGGCTTGGCGCTGATGACTATCTCACCAAAGACATCTCCAATGCCCACTTGCTCGCTCGAATCAATGCCATGATGCGGCGGATAGTCGCCCTAAGAAGTCCAGAGAACCAAGAACAGGTCCTCAAACGGGGCGACCTCGAATTAAATATCGAGCGCTTCAGCACCAAGTGGAAAGGGGGTACGGTCGGTTTAACCTACACCGAATTCTGGATGCTGCACTCTCTCGCCAAACACCCAGGACATATCCGAAACCGGCAGCAATTGATGGACGCCGCAAATGTCGTATTGGATGACAGCACGATCACCTCCCACGTGCGTCGTATTCGGCGTAAGTTCGAAGAGGCCGATGGGGAGTTTGACAGAATCGAAACCGCCTACGGCCTTGGCTATCGCTGGCTATCCGAGCATTGAAGTTACGCACTCAAGCCGCCACGCTTAGCCTGGTGCTACTGGTCATTCCCTTGCTCGCCACCGAGTTTCTCCGTAATCACCAACAAGCACTACTGACACTGCAACAACAGGCCCTGGAAAGCACGGCGAAAGCAGTCGCAGCAACGCTTAATAATAACGCCTCAACGCTGTACCCGGACAAGAATCGACTGATTACGCCGCTAGCAGAAGAAAGCTTATTGGTCGGTCGATTCAGGAGCAGACCGACTGTCGATGGGTCGCTCAATGAGTGGTCAGCCATGCCCCAAAGAACCTTTGGCACTGCACGACGCCCTTTTACCGTCGGCTTAGCCTCAGATGACACGTACTTGTATGTGGCCATAGCGGTGACCGAGGAAACAAAATTGTACAGCCCAGCCGATACCAATAAAGATCCAGCAGGCGATCGGCTGATACTGACGACCTGGCAAAACAACCAGCGCCAACAATATGTCATAGCCACTGCGGCGCCTGGCCCGGTGGTTGCCCGAAGCCATGGCCGACAGCTTTCTGTAGCAAGACCAAACGCCATTAAGGGCGTATGGATAGACACCGAAGACGGCTACCAAATTGAGCTACAGATGCCCGCAGGTATTACCCAGTCGCGACTGGGCATTTACTACGTTGACGTTGATGAAGGCGGGATAAGCACGCGCGGCAACAGCAAGCCGCTGGATACTGCCGCGCCACCCTGGCTTATCGAAACACCTGTCGCACTCGCTGACTTCGCCGACTACTCTGATGACCACAATATTAAGCTTACGATTTATGACCGTTGGGGCTGGTCGCTGATCGCGAGTCGGGCATTGCAAGATCCCACGCTCAATCGTGACGAATCCTGGATGAGAACAATTCAGACATTTGTGCTGGGTGTCCCCAACCCTGATTTGAACCTGGAGTACGCCAAAAGCGGTCGGGAAACGAGCCGCGACATTGTCAACGCGCTAAGAGGCCTGCCGGAGTCCTCGCTCTTCCTAAAAAATGACCAATTGATCACGCGATATGCAACGCCAATCGACAGCGACGCAGGCGTTATGGGCGTGGTTGTCGCCGAACAGCCCCTACAGATCGCCAGATTGTTAAGCGCTGATGTATTTCAAGAATTGCTGCTGCAAACAACGATTGCATTCATCTTGGTTGCCAGCTGTCTCATTGGTTTCACCATCCTGTTGGGGCAGCGCATCAGACGCATCGATTCACATGTCGCCGAGGCGATGCTGACGGGAGGAGGAACGTCGCTATCCGCAGGCTGGCTAAACGACGAGATCGACCAGCTCACGAATCGACTCAACACTCAGCTTGAAGAACAACGGCGGTTACAAGGTTATCTAAGAAGGCTACCGGCGAGTCTGTCCCACGAAATCAGAACTCCCGTCGCGGTCATACGCTCCACCCTCGACCTACTAAGCGACACCGAAAACACAGACGCGAGTCAGCACGCTGACCTCATTGCCCGGGCGCGAGCGAGCCTTGAGCGGCTCGGGCACATCATAGCGATCATGAACGAAGCCAACCGACTGGAAAAAGCGATCTACGTGGATGAGCTACAGCCCACGGACTTAAAAAACCTGCTTAACGAACTGACGTTGGCCTACGGTTCCACCTATCCAAAATGGACCTTCTGTTTACAAAGTGACGACCGGGAGGCAATGGCTCCGGTATCCCCCGACCTGATTGTCCAAGCGCTGGATAAACTCGTATCTAACGCTATGTCGTTTTCGAAGCCGGGTGAAACGATTACCTTGCAATTGGAGCGACGCGGGCTGTGGTGGCGTATCACCGTTAGCAACCCCGGTGATAATCTCCCCGAGGCTCGAGAAGATTTATTTGCACCGATGGTGTCAGCTCGTACCGTTGGCGAAGAACATCATTTAGGACTCGGCCTCTACATGGTCGCGCTGATCGCAAAACATCATGGTGGCGAGCCCTGGGCGCGGAATACACCTGACTATTCAGGGGCCGAAGTGGGCTTCACGGTAAGAGCCTGACACCTAGTCCCTCATCACCATTTGCTCCCAGACCGGCACCTGCGCAGTGATTTGTTCAATAACCGCGGTAAACAGCGCGGCCTGCTCTTCCTCATCCTCAAGTTTCGAAGGATCTTGAAGTCCCCAGTGCACGGTTTTGACACCGGCAAAAGCCAACGGACAGGGCTCCCCTGCCGCGCTGTCGCACACCGTGATCATCAAATCGGGGGGAGTCGACTCAAATTCCTTCCAGGATTTGCTTCTGAGATTGTCTGTCTTGAACCCGGCAGCAGTCAGAGCCAACAGCGTTTGAGGATAAATGTCGCCCGCAGGCGAACTACCCGCACTACTTACCCGAAAGCCCTGTGGCAGCGCTTGCCGGGCAATGGCTTCGCACAAGATGCTGCGACAGCGGTTGTGAGTGCATACGAATAAAAGATGGGTCATTGTTATCACGTATATCGGTAAGCAGTTAAACAAAAAAAAGGCCGCGCTAGACGGCCTTCTCGTGCATCGACTATACCGCTAGGTCGTCTTTCTGTCTCTCACCTCGCTGTCGATATTTTCGTTGCGACTATTGGGTCGCCGCGTTCTGCATGCTTTCGAGCACCTGGTCGATCGAGAAACTCGCAGGTTTCTGTCGCGGAGGATACTGCTGGAAAGTCGACAAAAACTGGCCAACATAGGCTTGAGCTGGCACCAGCAAAAAGACGTGCCGGAACCACCAATCATGGTAGTAAATAGATTCGTGTTCAGCTTCCTCAAACGGATCCGTATATAGATCAAAGATTCTGGGTACACGCAATTGCACAAAGGGATCGGCCCATACTTCAAAACTGTGGGCTCGCTGCTCGGCAAATACGGCTTTCCAACGCTTGTAGCGCATGCCTACAAGGTTGCCATCATCGCTGAAATAGAAGAACTCATCGCGCGGGCTCTCATCGACCTCACCGCTCCAGTAGGGCAACATGTTGTAACCATCGAGATGCACAGGCGTATTGTCTTCGCCGAACAGCACTTTAGTTTTGAGTTGCTCTTTCAGGTCTGCGTCTCCTAGGGCGGCAGCAACCGTTGGCAACCAGTCCATGTGACTCATGAGGCCATTGCTTCGAGAGCCGGCTTCAATAACTCCCGGCCACTTAACAAGAAGAGGAACGCGATAGCCCCCCTCCCAATTGGTATTCTTCTCGCCACGAAAAGGGGCCGTTCCGCCGTCGGGCCAGGTAAATTTTTCAGCACCATTGTCAGTGGTGTACATGACCACGGTATTTTCGCTAATCCCGAGTGCGTCCAACTTATCGAGCAATTGGCCAATCATGCCATCATGCTCAACCATCCCATCAGGATAAACACCAAGCCCCGTAACGCCCTCTGACTCCGGTTTCAGGTGGGTAAATACATGCATCCGGGTCGTGTTGTACCAAAGAAAAAACGGCTTGTCGGCGTCAACCGCGCGCTCCATAAAATCAAGAGCCGCTGCAGTCACCTCCTCGTCAATAGTTTCCATGCGTTTGCGACTGAGGGGGCCCGTATCCTCGAGCCGGCCATCGGCAGTTGATTTAATGACCCCTCGAGGCCCAAACTTCTTACGAAACTCGGGGTCGCTCGGATAGTCCGGATGCTCCGGCTCCTCCTCCGCGTTCAAGTGGTATAGGTTGCCGATGAATTCGTCAAAACCATGGTTGGTGGGCAAATGCTCATCCCGATCACCCAGGTGATTTTTGCCAAATTGGCCCGTCATGTAGCCTTTGGACTTCAGGTATTCAGCGATCGTCGGGTCACGAATATCCATCCCCTCGTTCGCACCCGGTAGGCCTACTTTCAACAGGCCAGTTCGGAACCCCGATTGCCCAGTCACAAAGGCTGCGCGCCCTGCGGTACAACTTTGCTCTCCGTAGGCGTGGGTGAACAACATGCCGTCTTGAGCAATGCTGTCGATATTAGGGGTCTCATACCCCATCATGCCTTGATTGTAGGCGCTGATGTTCCAGTAGCCGATATCGTCTCCCCAGAGCATCAGAAAATTAGGCTGATCGGCAGCCAAACCAGGCCGGGCCAATAACCCAAATAAAAATAAGGCCGTCCATCTTAAATGCATCGCAATAATCCTTTTGCTGAGTATTTGCTATACGGTACTTTAATTTGATGGCGGTTGCACCCGATTGACGAGCTCCTCCCCCTCTAGGGTAACCTCGCGTAGTGGCGAGTCTGCTATGCAGTCATCCAACAAAGGCCGCTTGCTTAAACTCGGAAAGCTGATCACGCAACTGTGCGGCCTCTTCAAATTCGAGATTCTTGGCGTGCTCCAGCATTTGCGCTTCGAGCTGTTCTATTTTGCGCGCAAGTGCCGCTGGGGTGAGATTCACAATCTCTGCGGCATAGGCGGCTTTTTCTTCTGCCACCCGACGATCCCGCGCAGAGCGGGCTTTGGTCGGCATGCGGCGGGCGCCTTCCATAATGTCCTGCACACTTTTTTCAATACCCTTGGGGGTAATACCGTTGGCTTCATTAAATGCCAGCTGTTTATCACGACGCCGGGCGGTTTCTGCCATCGCGCGCTCCATAGAGCCAGTGACTTTATCCGCGTACAGGATCGCTCGCCCCCGCAGATGGCGGGCAGCTCGACCAATTGTTTGGATCAGCGAACGGTCTGAACGCAGAAAGCCCTCCTTGTCTGCATCTAAAATAGCGACCAAAGAGACTTCGGGCATGTCTAAGCCTTCCCGGAGAAGGTTAATGCCGACCAGCACATCAAACTTACCCAAACGAAGATCCCGAATAATTTCTACACGCTCAACGGTGTCGATATCAGAATGCAGATAGCGCACGCGAATATCGTGCTCGCTCAGGAATTCCGTCAAATCCTCGGCCATTCGCTTGGTTAAGGTCGTCACCAGAACACGATCACCCGCATCCACCGTCAAATGGATCTCGGCCAGCAGATCATCCACCTGTGTTCTTGCGGGCCGTACTTCCAAATTCGGATCAACCAGTCCCGTAGGCCGCACAACCTGCTCTACGGTTTGATCGGCGTGCTCCAGCTCGTAGTGACCCGGTGTCGCAGAAACATAAATCGCCTGGGGCCGAAGTTGCTCCCATTCCTCAAAACGAAGCGGCCGATTGTCGAGCGCAGAAGGCAGGCGAAACCCGTACTCCACCAGCGTCTCCTTACGGGATCGATCACCGCGATACATGCCACCAATCTGTGGCACTGTTACATGGGATTCGTCAATCATGATGAGGGCGTTGCTGGGCAAATATTCAAACAGGGTTGGCGGCGGCTCTCCCGGCGCTCTCCCCGACAAATAGCGGGAGTAGTTTTCAATACCCTGACAAAATCCCAGTTCCCGAATCATTTCAATATCGTAGCGAGTGCGCTGTTGGATGCGCTGTGCCTCTAATAGCTTGTCCGCCTCTTTCAGTTGCTTAACCCTTAACTCGAGCTCCTCCTCAATCAACTCCACGGCACTTAACATCGTGTCTCTCGAGGAGACATAGTGGGTCTTTGGAAAAATTGTAATGCGGGGCAGTTTTTCTCTGATCTCACCGGTCAGCGGATCAAAGGCGGCAATATTCTCTATTTCTTCGTCGAAGAGCTCTATGCGAATCGCGAGCTCGTCGGATTCCGCGGGAAAAATATCGATAATCTCACCGCGCACACGATAGGTACCGCGCCTGAAATCAATGTCATTACGGGTGTACTGTAATTCGGCTAGCTGCCGCAAAATTCCCCGCTGATCGATGATCTCTCCACGTGAAAGATGCATCACCATCTTGAAGTAGGACTCTGGGTCTCCCAGTCCGTAGATCGCCGATACGGTGGCAACGACCAGGCAGTCCTCTCGCTCGAGGAGCGCTTTCGTTGCAGAGAGCCGCATCTGCTCAATGTGGTCGTTTACTTGGGCATCTTTCTCGATAAAGGTATCCGAGGACGGTACGTAGGCTTCAGGCTGGTAGTAATCGTAGTAAGAGACGAAATACTCGACCGCGTTGTTAGGGAAGAACTCCTTGAATTCGCCGTATAACTGAGCAGCCAGCGTTTTGTTGTGGGCCATCACAATGGTCGGGCGCTGTAGGTTCTGCACCACGTGGGCCATGGTGAAGGTCTTTCCTGATCCGGTCACCCCGAGCAATATTTGCGACGCGAGGCCTGCCTGCAACCCCTCGGTCAGCCTCGCAATAGCCGCAGGCTGATCTCCGGCGGGCTGGTACGTCGAAGATAGTTGAAATGATTTACTCAAAATAAGCCAATTTGGAATGTTTTTAGAGGGCCACAGTATGAGGCATTTTCGCGAGAGCGCCATGGGGGATCCGACGCTGAGGGCAAGTGTTGACACCCCAAAGCCCCCTATTTATCATGCGCGCCTCCTCTTCGGGGGAACACCTATTCCGCCTTAGCTCAGTTGGTAGAGCAAATGACTGTTAATCATTGGGTCGCTGGTTCGAGCCCAGCAGGCGGAGCCAAATACATAAAACCACGCACTGCGTGGTTTTTTTATTTTCGGCGTAGCGCTGGGCGAGAAGCCAGTAAAGCGCAGCAGGCTTAGCGTTGCTCGTCCCGCGAGCTCCTTGGTTTTGACTTAGCAAGCGCATCCACTTCATCGATGACTGCGCCCATTTTGATTAACTCAGCATGGAGTTCTCTTACGATTGACTCGTATTCGGTCCACGGCTCTAGCTCAGGTCGTTCCATTGCTTCCCTCCTTGGATGTCGTCGGCCACTTCCTGTGTCCGGAATTGCTAAGATTGACGGCAAGTCGATGTTGAATAGATGCTATCCATCCCCGCCAATTGGTCCCAATCTATACCTTAAAAAAGGGGGCCTCAATACCCCGCGGGGGTAGTGCGCTATCAAAAGACGACACCCGTTTTCAAAAGAGACATCGTACGCGGGACCCTCAAATCGGGAATCTTCCACTGGGACAGCAGGTGTCTACCAAACATCATAGTTGCTCAAACACGGTGAACCTGTGCCATGAGTTTTGCAAACTAGCGACGGGTTTTTTTGCCTGCGCCGTATCTAAGGTATGAACATTGGCGATCTAGGTGGCTAACACACAATTTAAAACTCGCGATATGAACATCGGTGAACGCTACCGCTTACACCTTTATAAGAAATGGGTTTAGTTGTAGGCTTAGGGATCGCGTCAACAGGGAGTGTGACGAATGAAATCATCAGGAAGACTTCGCGATGCCGGCTTATGGTGCCTGGGCGCTCTGCGTGGGCAACTATCTCGATCGATGGTGGTGGTCATGGCGAGCACCAGTGGGCCCGTTTGGGCGGGCCCCGCAGACGCCTTTAGCGGCTTGCTAAATCAAGCGCAGACGATCCGAGGTCTTCAACAAGCCGTACCGCAGCCTTTGGTTAGTGACTTAACACCCTTTGCCACAGAAGCCAGCACAGCGCGCTTTCTTTCCCAAGCCACATTCGGTGCCACTGCTGAAGACATCGGCGCACTCAAAGGCAGCAGCGTTTCCGCCTGGTTGCTTGATCAGTTCGCTGAACCGCCGTTTGATTACCCGGCGGTCGTTGACGAGTATCAAGCCAGATTACCTTATCTCTATGAAAACCCCTGGAGTGAACAGTCGCCCACCTTTGCCTTTTGGCGTGCCAGTATCAACGGACGCGATCAGCTTCGCCAGCGTATGGTTTACGCACTGTCGCAGATTTTGGTGATTTCAAACGCGGGGAATAACGCGCTCTTTGAGGCTGCAGGCGCCGTCGCCTACTACCAGTCTTTGCTGACTCAGCACGCCTTTGGCGGCTACCGGGAACTTCTTGAGGACGTCACCTACTCCCCAGCAATGGGCTTTTACCTGACTTACATGGGCAACCAGAAAGCGAACCCAGAAACCGGTCAGCAGCCCGACGAAAACTATGCGCGAGAGCTACTGCAGCTCTTTACCTTGGGGCTTATCGATCTCAATGAGGATGGCTCACCCGCGTACGCTGCGGACGGGGGCGCCACGCCTATCGAGCTTTACGACAACCAAGACATTACGGAGTTGGCCAAAGTCTTTACGGGCTTGGACCGCGTTGACAAGGACGTGGCCGCACGCCCCGAAAATGAATTGGTGATCCGGGCAAGCTGGCGACAGCCGATGGTGGTTTATCCCGAAGACCACTCGACGTCGGCGAAAAACTTTTTGGGGCTTTCGATCCCGGCAGGCACCAGCGCTGAAGACAGTGTTTCGCTGGCACTAGACCACCTCATGGGAATTTCGGCGATGGCGCCGTTTTTGTCGCGCCAGTTAATTCAGCGATTTACCACATCAGACCCTTCGGCTGAATACATTGAGCGAGTTAGCACGGCATTTAATCAGGGGCGATTCGCCCTGCCCAATGGCACTATCGTAGGAACGGGTCAGCGGGGTGACTTAAAAGCAACGCTTGCCTCGGTTTTGCTTGATCCCGAGAACTTCAATCCGGCCGATTCAAAAAGCTACGGCAAACCAAGGGAGCCCGTACTCCGTTTTACCCAATGGGCGAGAGCCTTTGCGGAAGGCACTAATCATCCGGAATACACCTTCCCTCTTTACGATGCTTCCTCCCCCGACAGACTGGGACAACACCCTTACCGCGCCGCCTCGGTGTTCAACTTCTATCGTCCGGGTTACGTGCCGCCCAACACCCAGAGCGGTGCGAGCGATATGACCGTGCCGGAGTTTCAGTTGGTCAACGGCACGACGATTCCCGGGTACATCAATTTCATCACGTTTTTCGCTCGAGGGGGCACGCGAGAGGCCGATCTTCGCGCCTATGAAGAACTCGCTGACTATGTTGGCGTCGACTTTGATCCCCGGCTGGCTCGAGACAGCTTCGTACCTAATTACAGCGATCTTGCGAGTATCGCTGACAACGCCGTCGCACTTCTCGATCGGGTTGATTTGCTGTTGACCGGAAGGCAGCTGTCGCAAAAAACCCGCGAGACGCTGATCACCTACATCGATGCCGTACCCCTTGCCGAAAACCCGAGCGAGTCGCGAGAGGTGCGGGCTGCCCTGGCTGTCATTCTGGTAATGACATCTACCGACTATCTGATTCAACGCTGAGGGGACGCCATGACATATACAATAAACAGACGACATTTTCTCTCAGCCTGTGGTTCCACACTCGCGTTGGCTCCCTTTGCTCGATCGGTGCTGGCACAGCCAAGCGCCGATTACCGCGCCATGGTCATTATTTTCCAACAAGGTGGCGTTGACTGCCACGATACCGTGCTGCCCTATGACCCCGGTGCCTACAATGCCTTCGCGGAAATTCGCCAGCCCCTACTCAATCTCTACGGGCAAAGCCGTGAACGTAATGCACTGCTGCCATTAGAGACCGCAGGGGCCTCCACCGGCTTTGCGCTGCCGCCCGAGATGAGTGGACTCAAGTCCCTCTTTGACGAGGGGTCTGCTGCCATCGTCGGTAACGTAGGACCCTTAATCCAACCGACTAGTCTGGACGATCTGCTCGCGGGGTATCCGAACTTACCGCCACGCCTTTTTTCACACAACGACCAACAGTCGATTTGGCAGGCAAACAGCCCCGAGGGGGCACAACTTGGTTGGGGTGGTCTTTTTGCCGATGCCGTTGTTGCATCAGGGTTGAGTGCTACGTCTCCCTTTACCAGTATCGCCACGAGCAACGAGACGCTGCTACTGACTGGCTTGAATACCTTCCCCTTCAGCGGTGACGGGTCACTCAACTTGGAGCTCCAGCAGATTGTTGCTGATTCAACCGGTTTAAGTCTGAATCAACTCGGTGCGCTCCTGACCAACCAGGGTCAAAGGGCAGAGCACATACTGATGCGTGATTTGTCACAACTGACGATCGATGCATTTTCCGACAACCGCGCCTACGCAACGGCAACCGCCAGCGCGCCAGATCTCGGGGTGCAATTTCCGGGTGGGAGAGTCGGAAGACAGCTGGAAAGCATCGCGCGAACCATCGCTGTCAAGGACGAGTTTGCCATCAATCGACAAATCTTTATGGCCGTCGCGCCCTCCTATGATACCCACGACTTTCAAGCTGACCGACTACCCGCCCTTCACACT
>Ga0181552_10001097_pt1 | contig 20546 bp, 17 predicted proteins | sample 011ome_18_FD_130583 | JGI IMG/M metagenome (GOLD analysis project Ga0181552, IMG submission 130583) | Coastal salt marsh microbial communities from the Groves Creek Marsh, Skidaway Island, Georgia - 011501BT metaG (megahit assembly) | ecosystem: Environmental > Aquatic > Marine > Intertidal...
TCGGGAATCCTGCGGGCAATATAGTTGATATGGGGCGTCTAGCAGAAATTGCCCACAAACACGGTATACCATTAATCGTAGACAATACTGTGGCTACGCCCTATCTGTGCCGCCCATTCGAACTGGGCGCCGATATTGTTATTCACTCCCTTACAAAATACATCGGAGGTCATGGTACTTCCATAGGTGGTGTCATCATTGATTCCGGCAAGTTCGACTGGGCCGCCAACAAGGACAGATTTCCAGTCCTGAGTGAACCTGATCCTTCATATCATGGTGTGGTGTATACGGAAGCGTTAGGGCCTGCAGCCTATATCGGACGTTGCCGTGTAGTACCACTCAGAAATACCGGAGCAGCCTTGTCTCCCATGAACGCCTTCCAGATTCTGCAGGGTCTTGAAACACTGGGTCTGCGAATGGAGCGGCATTGTGAAAACGCGGAAAAACTGGCGGACTATCTCAGCAAACATGAAAAGATCGAATGGGTCAATTATGCCGGATTACCAAACAGCCCTTATTATCCCTTATGTCAATCTGTCACAGGCGGAAAGGCCTCAGGTATATTAAGCTTTGGCATCAGGGGAGGAATTGAAGCCTGTACGAAATTCATTGACTCACTTGAGATGATATTACGCCTGGTCAATATCGGTGATGCTAAATCACTGGCCTGTCATCCGGCATCAACCACCCACAGGCAATTAAATGAAGAAGAACTCGAGTCTGCCGGTGTGAGTGCTGACCTGGTCAGGATTTCTGTCGGTATTGAGCACATAGACGACATTATTGCGGATGTCAGCCAGGCGCTGGATAACGTATAGCAAAAAAAAAGAGTAATTCCCGAGGCAGGTTTAATCCATTACCTTCGGAAAATAATAAAGGTCGCCAAATAGGCGACCTTTTTATTTTTTGGTGGAGGCGGGGGGAATTGAACCCCCGTCCGTCAGTCCTCTGCCGAGGGCTCTACATGTTTAGCGTCGTCTATTGAGTTAGCCTTTTCACGGCCCGACGGGCAGGGCGTGTAAGGCGAGTTCACTAAAGTTTAGGTCCCGAATGGTGAACGCACCCGAAGACCGATCCTGTTCTATATGACGATTGCTAAACACTGGTTTACAGGCATCCCTGTGGCAATCGCTAGCCGGCTATATTAAGCAGCTAGAGCGTAGTTTTCGTCGTTGGCAACTATATAAGTTGCATAGATTGATTTACGAGAGTCTATACCCTCTCGACATGCACCCTGGGTTTTGGTACCGGCGTCGAATCCAGATCACCCCCAAAGTTGGTATTGTCACTACGTTGCCCGCCTCTTTATGCAGCGGTCTGGGCAGTATAACACAGCGCATTAGTTCCTATATTGAGGTGAATTGACTATTTGCAACAGCCTTTGAAATAGGGGAATAATGGCGAGGAGTTTTGCCATATAACAATAACAGGGGGATCTCATGGCAGCATACCGTTCTCATTTCATTTCACGGCGCTTACTGCCGCTGGCCGCACTCTGCATGGGCGTTGCAGCGGCCATGGCGCAGCCTGCCGGTGATACGTCATGGCGGCCGAAACTGGCTGTCCTGAGTGCTGCTGATGCCTGCGCGGCACTTGATGGCCTCCAGATTCCGGCCTCTGCCATCGGTCTGGCGACCACCGGCGCTTTGATCAGTTCGACCGAGCTGGTGCGTGCCAACGCCCGCAACAACGAGAACGGCGAGTTCTGCAAGGTCATGGGCAATATTCATCCGGTGAATTACAACGCACCGGATATCGAATTCGAAGTGAACCTGCCCAGTGACTGGAACGGCAAGTCCTTGCAATTGGGCGGTGGTGGTTTCAACGGCACCGTGGTGACCGGCCTGGGACGTTACGCCAAGCAGCCTTCCAGTGAGCCGACGCCGCTCGCCCGTGGCTATGTCACCCTCGGCAGTGACTCCGGGCACAAGGCGCGCTTGCCGGGTTTTGACGGCAGCTTCTTCTTATATGAAGAAGCACTGCGTAATTACGGCCATGAACAGATCAAGAAAACCCATGATGTCGCCATGCACCTGGTGCAGGCCCGTTATGGCACAGCATCGCAGTACAACTACTTTATTGGCGGCTCCCAGGGTGGTCATGAAGGCTTCGATGCCATGCAGCGCTATCCCGATGATTATCATGGCATCGTGGCCGGTTACCCGGCACACAACGTGGTGATGCTGCATCTGTCTGCCAACCGCTACGCCCGCGCCCTGCTGGCCAATAACGGCGACAGCTGGATCAGCCCGGCCAAGATCACCCATTTCGTCGCAGCGATCTATGACACCTGCGATGATCTCGACCGCGCCGAGGATGGCATCATCAGCAACGCCAGTGCCTGCCTGGAAGCCACGCAGGATTTTCGCAAGACGGATTCCAGCAACCCGATCCGCTGCGACAACGGCGCAGACACCAGCGACCGCTGTCTGTCCGATGCCCAGATCGAGGCGCTGAACGTGTTTGATGAGGAATACGACCTCGGCTTCAGCGTGTTTGCCGATGACGCACTCACCTCAGTCTTTCCTAAATGGACACCTTTTGAAGGCTCCACCTTCTTCGATGGTGGCTTTCCGAACCTCGGCGCCGAGCAAGCGAACCAGGCTTTGCAGCACGGCCCCGGTGATGCCACACCACGTTATGCCATCGCCCAGGACCTGACCCTGGATACCATGAACGATTTCGATCCGGCACAGCACGCCGGGCGCATCGGGGAATTGGTGGAGCTGATTAGTGCCAACAGCGTCAATCTCGATCGCTTCCGTGCCAATGGCGGCAAGCTGATCTACTTCCATGGCCGTGTTGATGACTTCATTCCTGTGTACAGCTCCATCCAGTACTGGGAACGCCTGCAGAACCGTTACGACGATGCGCTGGGTGAGTTCGTGAAGTTCTATACCATTCCCGGCATGGGGCATGTCACCGGTGTCTTCAATGCCCGCCTGTCATCACTGGATGCACTGGAAGCCTGGGTGGAACGTGGCGAGGCCCCCGGCACGCTGACGGCCATCGATGAAAACCAGGACACCGCCGGACGCACCCGACCCGTGTGCCACTACCCGGGTTGGCCGCGCTACAACGGTCGCGGGGATATTGATTCGGCGGACAGTTTTACCTGCGTCGAATAGGTTTCGCCTGAACGTCAAAAAACGTCGTTAATGTTTCGCAGCTGAAGCCGCTCCTGCAAGATCAGGTTTTTCTGTAGGAGCGGCTTCAGCCGCGAACAAATTTCAATCCCCCACCAAGAAGCGGGCTATCAATCCGGCATTAACGCCATCATGGCCCGCACGGTGGAATCCACGCCCATCCTTACCGCCGGTTCCGGGGCAATCTTGAACAGCGGAGAATGATGACCTGCCACGGCCGGTCCGCCGTTGGCTGCGGCATCGAAGGCTTCCTGCGGTGTGCCGCCAACCTCCCAGTAGATACTCGGTATGCTCGGGTCCGTCGTGAAGAAGGGATAATCTTCTGCCCCCATGCCATCGGGCAACTTGGTAATCAGTACATCTGCCCCGATGCGTTCGCGCCACACGCCATTGATGCGGGTGGCCAGCGCACTGTCGTTCATCAGGGGCGGCACGGTTTCCTCGCGGATGATCATTTCCGGCAGCATGTCCTCGGGCAGGCCGGCAACCCGGCCCATGTTTTCGGCTATGCGCTGAATGCCACTGAGCAGTTTTTCCCGCGTTAGCGGATTGGTATTACGCACGGTCAGTTGCAGCACCGCTTCCTCGGAAATGATGTTGTGCTTGGTGCCGGCGTGAAACGCGCCAACGGTCACCACACCGGGTTCGTGGGGTGCCAGTTCCCGCGAGACCAGGGTCTGCAGGGCGAGCACAATCTGGGCGCCGAGCACGACCGGATCCTTGGTCGCGTGCGGGTAAGCGCCATGTCCGCCGACGCCGTGCACGATGATGTCGACCATGTCGGCCCCGGCATAGGGGCTGGCGTTTTCCAGCAGGTTCAGGGTCCAGGTTGGATTGCCCGCACTGACATGAAAGCCCAGCACGTAGTCAGGTGTGCCAAAGCGCTCCCAGATGTTATCGGCACGCATGGCCTTGGCGCCGCTGCCGATTTCCTCGGCCGGCTGCACGATCAGCATGGCGGTGCCGGACCATTGGTCACGGCGCGCTGCCAGTTGCCTGGCCGTGCCCACCAGTGAAGTGATGTGGACATCGTGACCGCAGGCATGCATGACAAAATCCTGCTGCCCAGTGGCGGGATTGAGTTGTTGTGCCATGGAGGCATAGGGCAGGCCGGAATTTTCCTTCACCGGCAGTCCATCCATGTCGGCACGCATGGCGACCAGCGGGCCCGGTCCGTTCTCCAGTATCGCGACCACACCAGTCTGCCCCACATTTTTCGTCACAGTGAAACCGGCAGCGCGCAGTTCCTCGGCCATGCGCGCGGCGGTGGCATGTTCCTGGAAGGACAGCTCCGGGTTCTCGTGGAAGTGCAGGAAGAGATCTTCCAGATACGCGTTGTAATCCACGGCGATGGCATCGGTAATTTCATCGGCTGATGACAAGGCGGGAAGGGCCAGGGTAACAGCCAGGGTGAGTGTGCGCAGGGCGGGGATGGCTTTCATGGGGGATTCCTCCAGTACAGGATAGCTAAATACTACCAGAAGCAATGGAAAGACGTAGGCTGGAAGGGGCCCACTGGGCCTCTTCCGGCCTACCTTTTTATGGGGAATAAAAAAAGCCCGGCATGTGCCGGGCTTTTTGGGTGTGTTTGATCCGCGTTCAGATCAGTTGCGGATTTCTTCCGGTGGCAGGGTCTGGCCGTTTTCATCCAGCATGTGACGGTTGTTCTGCGCACAGATGTATTCGATCTGCTCCCAGGTGCGGTCACGGCGGAAGGTGTAGGTCAGGTGCCAGGGCTGGGCCAGAACGTTCGGATCTTCAAAGGTGTAATCCAGGTGCAGGATGTTTTCGTCAGTCGGATCCAGGTAGATACGTTCTGTGGTCGTCAGCATGTCGCTGTTGGCAATACCGGCACGACCCAGACGCTGGCCTGGCTGGGTGCCGATGGTGGTGACGACCAGGGTGTCATCTTCCCAGTGGCCGCGGGAATAACCGAAATAGTTCGGATCAATTTCGTCCAGTGAAGGCATCGGACGGCCGTCTGTGTAAATACGACGTACCTGCATTAGGGCTTCCTGGATGACCGTGATCTTGCCCGGTGTGAATAGGAACTCAATGCTGTAGGGGAAGTTCATGATGTAGGGGAAGCCGTCGGGTTCGCAGTTGTTGGCGGTTTCCGGTACCTCGTAGTTGGGATCAGCTTCCATGCGGGCGGCATGCATCTCCCAGGTGGCCTTGGCTTCGCCGATCAGCACCGGCTCATCGCCGCCAACCTGGCCCATGTTCGGAAACCACAGGCCGCGCCAGTCAGGCAGGTCATCCAGTGGTGCGTATTTTGCCTCCGGTGAGTTCGCCGGATAGACAACACCGTCCTGGGCCAGGGCTGCACCGGAGAACAGGCTGCCGGTGGCGACCAGGGCGCTCATCAGGAATACGTTTTTCATTGCTCCGCTCCTTACTTGCATATTGTCCAAGCTGTTTGGGATGTGCTTGTGTATTTTTTATGGGCCAGTATTTACCGCTATCTGCTTACTTGTTGCGTTCCTGGCAGATGCGCTGGGCAGCGCCCACGTCGCAGTAGTATGTGCCGTCATCCAGCTGCACCCAGTAAAAACGACCACCGGGGCTGCCGTCGGCATAAGGACTCACGGAGAAAGTGACATGGTCGCCAACCTTGACCAGATCCCGGCTCATGCCGCGACGGGTCAGGTGCACCACGCTGGTAAATTCAACACCCCAGGTAACGGCTGTACCATCATCCTGCGGTTGGTCAACCATGATCCAGACGTGCGGATTGGTCCACTGGACTTCGCTGACCACTCCGGTTACTTCCACTTTTGTGGTCTGGTCGAACATGGCAAAGGAATGGTGCGCAAGGGCAACCGCAGAAACAGTTGCAAACCATGCTGCACCGGTAACAACAGCAATCAGTTTTTTCATGAGAATCTTCCCCTGGAGTTTCCTGAAAACAAAATTAGTCTCTTATAAGAACGGTAGGAAACGAGCGAAGCAGAATAGCATGAAGGCTGTTTCCTGCAAAACGCAAAAATAGCAACAAATGGGGAAAGGGGTCTGGTATCTTTTCCATTTTTCGCAGCAGTACCGGGTATTCAGTAAACGGGGGAAGTATGAGGAAAAGCATGACGAAGTTGCTCAACAGGGCGGGGTTGGCACTTGGGCTAGCAGCGCTATTAAGTGTCCCGACCGGGCAGGCTCAGGATGGGGCTGGAATCTTCGAGGCACGTTGTGCCGCCTGTCATAACCCGCCTGCCAATGAAGCCGTCAGGGCACCCGCTCGTGAATTACTCGAGCAGCTGGCGCCGGAAGCCATTTACGGTGCCTTGACCCAGGGGGTCATGCGCATTCAGTCTGCCGGGCTCACCAATGCCGAACTGCAGGCTGTGGCCGAAGCCATAGCCGGTCGCCCCATGGCGGACCTGGGACTGACCATGACCACCAACCTGTGTGAAGCCAATCCGGCCATGGGCAATCCGGCGTTATCACCGGCCTGGAACGGCTGGGGTGGTGATCACCGCAATGCCCGCGCTGCGCTGGACGCCGGCATCACCGCTGACAACATAGACCGTCTGCGCCTGAAGTGGGTCTTCGGTCTGCCGGGAGAGGACCAGCCCCGTGCGCAACCGGCCGTGGTATCCGGTCGCCTGTTTGTCGGTAACAAGGCCGGTGCCATTTATGCCCTGGATGCCAAAATTGGCTGCACCTACTGGACCTATCTGCCGCGCACCGGAGTGCGCAGTGCACTCTCGGTCGGCCCTATCCTGAAAGCCGATGGCAGCGACGGCTACGCCGTGTACTTCCAGGATCTGCGTGGCCGCGTCTATGCCATCGATGCCCAGACCGGCAATGAGATCTGGGTGAACCAGGTGGAAGATCATCCGGGAGTGCGCGGCACCGGTTCGGTCACCCTGCATGACGGTTTCCTGTATGTGCCGACAGCAGGGGTGGTCGAGGAAACCAACTCTTCCGGGGCGCAGTATCCGTGTTGCACGTTCCGCGGCAGTATCACCAAGGTTAATGCGATGACCGGCGCGATCGTGTGGAAGACCTATACCATGGATGAGGCACAGCCGCGTGGACTGAGTCATGAAGGGGTGCAGCTGTACGGCCCGGCGGGCGTCGGTATCTGGAATGCCCCGACCATCGATCCGGTACGCGGTGTGCTCTATACCGCCACCGGCAATGCCTATGGCGAACCCGCGCCGCCTACGTCAGATGCCGTGATTGCCATGGACCTGGAAACCGGTGCCATGGTCTGGGTGAACCAGACCACCGCCAATGATGCCTTCATCAGCGGCTGCTCACGCAACAGCGATGTCGACAACCCCAACTGTCCGAATGATGTTGGTCCAGACGTGGACTTTTCTGCCTCGCCGATCCTGACCGTGACCTCTACCGGTCGTGAACTGCTGGTGATTCCGCAGAAGTCCGGCATGGTATGGGCGCTGGATCCGAACAACAACGGTGAAGTGGTCTGGTCCTACAAGGCTGGCGAGCCCAGTGCCTCGGGCGGCTGGTGGGGCATGTCCATCGCTGGCGGCAAGGCCTATGTGGGTGTCAGCGGGTATTCCAATCCTGACTCCGGCGGCATCCATGCCATCGACCTGGCCAGCGGCCAGGGAGTGTGGGCAGCACCGCCTTCGGATTTGCTGTGTGAGGCCGGACGCGGGTGCCGTGCAACCCAGTCGGCCGCGACCACGGCCATTCCGGGTGCCGTGTTCTCCGGTTCCGCCGATGGCGGCATGCGTGTTTACAGCGCCGATGATGGGGATGTGCTGTGGACCTTCAATACCAATCCGCAGTTCGAGACGATCAATGGTGTGCCCGCCTCAGGCGGTTCCATGGATGGCCCGGGGCCGGTGATCGTGGATGGCATGGTGTATGTGCTGTCCGGCAACTGCTGCATCGTTGGTCGCCCCGGCAACGCGTTGTTTGCCTTTGAGCTCGCGCCGGAATAGACCGGAATAGACCGGAATAGAAAGGAAGAGAAAGTTTCGGTTAGGTCGTAGGTCGGCATAGGCCTAAAGGGCCGTTTGCCGACAGCTTCTTGTTGATCAGAAGGTAACGACGTCCAGTTCTCGATGTTGCCGGCAAACGGGCTGCGCCCTACGCCGACCTAAGTTGTTGCCGAGCAGCAACCGGCAACCAGATCAGAAGTCCGTACGCCGTTCATCGCGCAGTTTACGGATGACATTGTTCACGGCGATGTTGAGCTCGATGTGGTCAGACACTTCGGCATTCTCCGTGACCCGGTAGCGTCCGCCCACGATCATGCTGGGCAGCTTTTCCACGCCGTAATCACTGGTGCGCAGGCGTGCCTGCTGGACTGCTGTGGTGACTTCCTCGGAATTCCACGCGCTTTCAAATGCCGCCTCACTGATACCGTGCTCGGCAAACAGTGTCTTGATCTGCGCTTGGGTGCGCAGCGGGTTGTTGTCTTTATGAATGGCGGCAAACGCGGCCTGGTGAATCGGCTCTTCGGCATCGACAGCCACCGCGGTGAAATAGAGGCGGGCATGGGTGGCCATGATGTCGTTCCATACTGCGGGTGTACGCAACATCTTTACGTCACCACGGACGCCCTTCTGGTAGGTTGTGGTCATCGGTTCCAGGGTGAAACATTCCGGACAGCCGTACCAAAAAATTTCGCGGACCTCGATCACATCCTCGTTGGTCTCGGTCGGCACGGGATTGGCCAGCGGCTGGTAATGCACACCCTCGACAGTGGCACGCGGCTGAGCCAGGACCGTAGTCGTCAGGCAGGCAAGAAATAGCAGAGTCAGGTGTTTCATCATGAGTCGAATCTGTTTGTTAAAAGTGAATGCTCCGATTCGGGCAGGGGGCTAATGTAGCAGAAACCAGCGTACTGGCAACCGCGCAGAGATCAGTCTTCTTTTGCAACATTCTTGTGATGATATTGGCCCTTGTTATATAGTGCATAAGCGCCACGTAATACTGTTTATGCGGGTTTGACCGCAGAAAGTGTAGCAATTATGCAGCGAAAACAGGTCGGTACGGGCATCCAGAGAAACCGGCAGGCAGCACAAGCGCTATAGCCATATCCCGGTTTTTTCTCAGGGGAAGAATTGGTAAACATTATGAACATCACCTTGTACAAGGCTGGACGACATTCAGCGCTTGCGCTTGCGTTGCTCACTTTTTTGTCGCTGTCGGCACCCGGCATGGCAAACCAGGAGCTTGCACGCTCGGCTGAAAAAGGCCTGGTCGATAACCTGCATGCCATGCTGAAAGACGGCATTGATGTCGACAGTCGTCTCAACGACGGCAGTACTGCGCTGCACTGGGCTGTGTTGCGAGACCAGGAAGGTGCTGTTGCCGCCTTGCTTGAAGCCGGCGCTGATCCGGTTGCTCTGAATCGCAACGGTATTTCACCGTTGTTCCTGGCCGCCCAGAATGGCAATGCCAGCATCGTCAAAAAACTCCTGCAGGCCGGAGCCGATCCCAATACCCTCTCTGAAAACGGTGAAACCATTCTCATGACAGCGGCCCACACCGGGCGTCCGGAAGTCGTGGAGCTGCTGCTGTCTAGCGGTGCGCTGGTGGATGCACGCGACCCCGACTTTCAGCAGACCGCCCTCATGATTGCTGTGCGTGAAGGTCATGCCCCGGTGGTGGACATGCTGATTCGTCACGGTGCCGCCATCGATGCCCAGACCCGCATCGGCCAGGAACCGCCCTACCTGCCGCCCTGCAAGGGCACAGGTTGTGGTTCCGAAGGCGTGGGCATCAACCGCAGTGGCGTACCGCATCGTGGTGAACGTTATGACAAGAAAGGCGGCATGACGCCGCTGCTCTATGCCGCCCGTGATGGCCAGTTTGAAGCGGCGCAGCTCCTAGTGGCCAATGGCGCCGACCTGGAATTGCGCGAGGCCAATAAAATCCCACCACTGCTGATGGCGCTGCTGAATAACCAGCTCGACGTGGCCTATCTGCTCGTGGATGCCGGCGCCGAACTCAACGTGGATGACTTCTATGGCCGCTCACCGCTGTTTGCCGCCGTGGATTACCGCAACCTGGAAATGAACAGTTCCCGTGAGGATGACCCGCAGGACAACTACATCGACCGCGAACCGATCCTCGACATGATCAAGTACTTGCTTGAGCATGGTGCCGATGTCAATGCACGCACCAAGGAATGGCCGCCTGAAAAGAAATGGCTGTATTCCCTGAATGATGTGACCTGGGTCGACATGACCGGACAGACACCTTTTATACGTGCGGCCGCATCCGGGGATGTGCCCGTGATGAAGCTGCTGCTGGAATACGGCGCCGATCCCGATATCACTACCTATGAAGGCACCACCGCGCTGGCCGCCGCCGCCGGGGTGAACTGGACTGTCGCACAGTCATACACTGTGTCAGATGAAGCCCTGCTGGAAGCGGTGAAACTGACCATGGATCTTGGCGCCGATGTGAATGCGGCCAACTCCATGGGATTGACCCCGCTGCTGGGCGCCGCCAATCGCGGTTCCAATGACATTATCCGCTACCTGGCGGAGCAGGGCGCCAAACTGGATGTTGAGGATGCCGTTGGCCGGACCGCTATCCGCTGGGCGGAAGGCGTGTTCCTGGCGGCCGTGGGTGCTGAACAGAAACCGGAGACGATTGCTCTGCTGAAAGAGCTGATGGACAAGGCCGGCATATCCTATGAATAAACCCATGACTTTAACCAAACCCTTTACCCTCGCCAGCCTGGCACTGGTCGTCGGTTTTGCCATGCCTGCGCTAACACACGCCCAGGACGGTCTCAGTGACCGTCATGTGCGGATGCTCAATGAGTACTGCAGCGACTGCCACAACCTGGATGACTTTGCCGGTGGCCTGGCATTTGATCTGATGAACCCTGACAACCTGCTGGCGGATGCCGAGTCCTGGGAAAAAGTCCTGCTCAAGCTCAAGGCCGGCATGATGCCGCCACTGGGTAATGAGCGTCCTGACGCACGTCAGGTGACAGCCTTCGTGGAAGCCCTTGAGCACGGTATCGACAACGCTTGGGATGATCATCCGAACAGTGGCTCACCCATGCTGCACCGGATGAACCGGACGGAATACCAGAATGCCGTTCGTGATCTGCTCAACCTGCCGATCGACGCGTCAACGCTGTTCCCGGCAGATGCGTCCAGCGAAGGCTTTGATAATATCGCCAGCGTACTCAGTGTGTCGCCGGCATTGATGCAGTCCTATATTTCTGCCGCCAGCAAAGTCAGCCGACTTGCTGTCGGTGACATGGCCACCAGCGCCCGTATCGAGACCTATCGTGCCGGGCAGCAGGACCAGTCGGCCCACCAGGAAGGCAATACCCTCGGTACCCGTGGCGGCATGTCGTTTGAACATGTGTTCCCGCTGGATGCCGAATACGAATTCCGCCTGGCCCGCACCGGTGCCAATGCCGCCTTTTCCCTGGATCCCGTGGGCATTGAAGATCCCGTGGAACTGGTCATTGATGGCGAGCGTGCACACCTGTTTCTGGTCGGCGCACGTCCGACCGTGACCCTGACGCTGCCGGCTGGACCACATACCGTCGAAGCGGCGTTCGTGAAAACCCAGTCACCGCGTGGTGTTGATGACCTGCATAATGTCTGGTCCGACAGCACCTCCGTGCGTACCGTGGCCATTAACGGGCCGATCAACGCCTCCGGTCCCGGTGATACGCCAAGCCGCCGTACCATCTTTACCTGTACACCGGCCAGCCAGGCTGATGAAGCCGCCTGTGCCCGCCAGATCCTGGAAAATCTGGCCTACCGTGCCTATCGCCGTCCGGTGAGCGATAGCGCCATGGACACCATCATGTCCTTCTACCGTGACGGTCGTGAGCAGCGTGATTTTGATACCGGCATTCAATATGGTCTGTCCCGTATTCTGGTTGATCCGATGTTTGTGTTCCGGTTCGAGGAAGAGCCCGACAACGTCCGTGATGGCGAAAGCTATGAGATTGCCCCGTATGAGCTGGCCTCACGTCTGTCCTTCTTTATCTGGAGCAGTATTCCGGATGAAGAGTTGCTGGCACTGGCTGACAGCGGCGACCTGAATAAACCGAAAGTCCTGGAAGCGCAGATTCAGCGCATGCTCCAGGACAGCAAGGCTGAAGCCCTCGTGGAAAACTTTGCTGCCCAGTGGCTGTCGCTGCGCAACTTGAACACCGTCAATCCGGTGTCGGAAGATTTTGATGGCAGCCTGCGAACTGCCATGCGCCGTGAAACGGAACTGCTGCTGGAATCCATCATCCTCGAGGACAGGCCGATCAAGGAGTTGCTGACGGCCGACTATACCTTCGTCAATGAACGCCTGGCCGAGCACTATGGCATTCCCAACATTCGCGGCAGTCATTACCGCAAGGTGGACCTGGCCGGCAGCGGCCGCCACGGCCTGCTGGGGCACGGCAGTATCCTGACCATCACTTCGGCACCGAACCGGACATCACCGGTAATTCGGGGCGCCTGGGTCATGGAGAACCTGCTGGGAACGCCGCCGCCGCCACCGCCACCGGGCGTGGAAGTGAACCTGGATGATGCCCCGGAGCCTGGTGCGGCGCCGACCACGTTACGCCAGCGCCTGGAACAGCATCGTGTCGACCCGACCTGTGCCTCTTGTCACAACATGATGGACCCGATCGGTTTTGCCCTGGAAAATTTTGACCCGGTGGGCAAGTTTCGCCAGGCCACCGATGGCATTCCGGTCAATACCAGCGCCACGTTCTGGGACGGCACGGATTTCGCCGGTCCGGATGGTCTGTTCAACATGCTGATGGCGCGCAGTGACCTGTTCGTGGAAAACTTCACCGAAAAACTCATGACCTATGCCCTGGGTCGCAAGGTGGAGTTCTACGACAAACCGGCGGTGCGTGGGGTGGTGCGCAGCGCCGTCGATGAAGACTTCCGCTTCAGTGCGCTGGTCAGGGAAATCGCCCTGAGCGATGCCTTTACCCGGCGTACCAAGGGTGCAGAAAATAGGGAAACCGCCCAGCGCTAGGGCTGACCAGTTTTAATAAAAGACTTTTTTGACTATTCTTGGGATGAAAGGGAGTGGTCAGAAGAGCCCGAAAACGGATCCAGAACGCCTCTGAGTTGAGGCAGGAGAAACCAATGTTTATCAGCAAAAAACACCTGTCACGCCGCACGTTACTGCGTGGTGCTGGTACCGCGGTTGCCTTGCCGTTGCTGGAATCCATGATCCCGGCCAGCACGGCCCTGGCTCAGACTGCCGCCGTGCCGAAGATGCCGCGTCTCGGCTGTATCTATATTCCCCATGGCGCCACCATGGCCTACTGGACACCCACCAAGACCGGCAAGGATTTTGAGTACACGCCGATCCTGAAGCCGCTGGAAGAATACCGCCGCTACATGAACATCATCAGCGGCTTGGCCAACACCCCGGTCGGTCCGGAAAAGGGCGAGGACGCCGGTGGCGCCCAGAACCATGAGCGCGCGGCCGCCGCCTTCCTGACGGCTGCCCATCCGGTAGCGGGTGACCGTGCCTTTGTCGGCAAGTCCTTCGACCAGGTGGTAGCCGATGCCCTGGGCCAGGACACGCCGCTGCCTTCGGTTGAACTGGCCATTGAGCCGTCCAACAACACTTGTGGCGACGTCAACTTCACCTGCTCATACCGCGCTTCTATTTCCTGGAAGACGCCGAGCCTGGCACTGCCGATGGAAAACAATCCGCAGATGGTCTTTGAGCGCCTGTTTGGAGACGGCACCACAGATGAAGAACGCAAGGAACGTCGGCGCCAGTCGGCCAGCCTGCTGGACTCCATCCGCGAGGATGTGGCCAGCCTGAACCTGAAGCTGCCGAATGCCGATCGCTCACGTCTTGATGACTACCTGCAGGAAGTACGGGAAATCGAGCGCCGCGTCGCACTGGTTGATGCCAAGCTGTCTGACAATTCGCTGGAAGTGCCGGACGCCCCGAGCGGTATCCCGACGGAATTCGAAAGCCATATCAACCTGATGTTCGACCTCCAGGTGCTCGCCTACAAATCCGACATCACCCGTATCTCCACGCTGATGATGGCGGGTGAGGGCAGCAATGTGCGCTTTCCGCGCAGTGGCGTGAATGAGGGCTTCCATAACGCTTCGCATCACTCCAATGAAGAGAAGAACAAGGACCAGTTTGCGGTCCTGAACAACTATCACATTACTGTGCTGAAGAATTTCTTCGACAAGCTGGCCGCCACACCCGATGGTGATGGTTCGCTGCTGGATCATTCGCTGGTGCTGTATGGCAGCTCCATGAGTGATGCCAACGAACACAATTTCGATCCCTTGCCGATCCTGCTGGTCGGTGGTGCCAACGGCCTCATTGAGGGCGGCCGCCACCTGATGTACGAACCGCACACACCGCTGGCCAACCTGTATGTCGGCCTGCTGGACAAGTTCGGTATCCGCCAGGACAGCTTTGGCAACAGCACCGGCATGCTGGAGGTCTGATCCGGAGCAGATGCGCCGCTTAACAATCATATAAGAACAAATAGAGGACGCCGATTTGAAAACGGGAAATTTGACCAGAGGACGCTTTTTCAGCGTCCTTTTTTTTGCGCTTACCATCATCTCAGCCCAGGGCGCAGACCAGCCGCCGCTGCAGATGGAGCAGGTGGCCGGTGATGTCTGGATGATCAGTGGCGGCGGCTATGCCAACATCAGTGTGCTGGCCGGTGATGGCCGTGCCCTGATGGTCGACAGCAAACGTGCCGACCTGTACGACCAGATTGTGGCGATGGTGCAGGAAATCGACGGTGGTGATGTGGCATACCTCATCAACGGACATGTGCATCCGGACCACACCGATGGTAACGAGAACTTCGGCCTGGCCGGTGCCCGCATCATTGCGCACGAGGAAGTGCGCAAAGTACTGCTGGCCGGACAGCGCGGTGGACCGCCTGCACCGGCTGCGGCTATCCCGGAGTTACTGATCACGGACGGCGGCGAGCTGGAACTGCGCTTTGATGGCGAAACCGTGCGCGTCATGCACATGCCGCCAGCTCATTCATTGGGTAATGTCCTGGTGCATTATGTGAATGCCAATGTGATGCACCTGGGAGACCTGTACAGTCCGGAGCGTTTCCCGGTGGTCGCCGGTGGCACGGTAGCCGGTTTCATCGAGGCGAACCGGATGATTTTCGATATGGCTGATGGCTCCACCCGCTATATCGCCGGTAACGGCGTGGTCACCAAGAAAGCCGAACATGGCACCTATATCGGCATGGTTACCACGGTCAGAGACCGTGTGGCGCGTATGATTGCTGAAGGCATGTCTGAAGAAGCCGTGATCGCCGCCCGTCCTGCTGCCGAATTTGAAGGCACTTACGGTGATCCCGGTCGCTTCCTGCCCGCGCTGTACCGGGAACTGGCCGCGCAATAACCCGCCATCAGCGACGTCCTCCAAGGCAATCCCCGGGCACGTTCCCGGGCATTGCGCCTGACGCTCATCATTTTTGTCCTTGGCCGGCTGGCGGCCGTGCTCTAGCTGGCCCAACAGGACGCCCTCATTACCTGGCTGCTCAGCCATACTGACACCATCACGAAAAACTCCGTGCTCGTCCTGATCGCCATGCTGTTGCTGATGGCGCCGCTGCTGGTTTTTGGCGGTGACCTTGTGCAGATTAGCAACCGCGTTCTGGCCAGTGAAGAGTTTTCGCCGCCGGGGCTTGTTGTGGTGCGCGATACGCCCATTCTGCGCGGTGCCGAGGCGGTAAAACGGGCAAGATTGATGCAGATGATGGGGTTGTTATTGATGATTGCGGGAGTGGTCGCTGCTGTGCTGCTGCAGCAAGTAAAAGTCAGGTTATTGTTGCAGGCGGGGTAAAAAAAACCGGCTAACGTTCCGCGATGCCGGCCTGCAAAACCTTCGGGTTGCAGGTCGGCATAGGGCGAAGCCCGTTTGCCGACATGGCCTTATTTTCGATTCATGTCGGCAAACGCTTCGCTATGCCGACCTACAACACTTTCTTGATCAGCGGTTTCCGCTTCGTACCGCGCGCTGCTTGTCGATATTCCATTCGCGCTCCTTGATGGTCGCGCGTTTGTCATGTGACTGCTTGCCCTTGGCCAGGGCAATCTGGCATTTCACGAGATGGTCTTTCCAGTACAGCTTGGTGCATACGCAGGTATGGCCCTTCTGCTGAACGGACTCAAATATCCGGGCCAGTTCCTTTTTATGCAGCAGCAGTTTACGCGTCCGGGTCGGGTCACAAATGACATGGGTGCTCGCCGTGTTCAGCGGCGTGATCTGTGACCCCAGCAACCAGGCTTCACCGTCCTTGATGATGACGTGGCTGTCGGTCAGCTGCACTTTCTTCTGGCGCAGGGCTTTCACTTCCCAGCCGGACAGGGCAATGCCTGCCTCAAACCGGTCACCGATGAAGTAGTCGTGATTCGCCTTCTTGTTCACGATAATCGTGGTATCGGGCTGCTTGGGCTTGTTTGCTTTTGCCATGGCCCGCAATTATAGGGGCCGTCATGGCAGATGCCACTGTTTCTGGTAAACTCGATTCTCGAATTTTCCAGGTAAAACACAATAACGGGAAGCAAGCATGTCGGTTTTGCGTGGCCAGTTCAGTTCCAGACTGGGTTTCATCCTGGCTTCGGCCGGTTCCGCCGTCGGTATCGGTAACCTGGTCGGTTTTCCGGTCATGGCCTCCAAGAACGGCGGCGCGGCCTTTCTGCTCATCTATGTCGCCTTCATTGCATTTGTCTGTTTTCCGGTCATGCTGGCGGAGATTGCCATGGGGCGTGCTTCCCAGCGCAGTCCGGTCGGCGCCTTCTCGGCGTTGTCTGGCGGTGAGAAGCACTGGCGTTTCGTCGGTGGTCTCGCCATCCTCACGCCGTTCATGATTGCCGTGTTCTACACGGTGATAACTGTGTGGATTCTCATCTATATGCTGCAATCCATCTTTGGCAACCTGGAAACCCTGGCCAATCCGGATACCTTTGGCGGCATTGTCGGCTCGCCGAGCGTGTTCATTTATCTGGTCGGGCTGGTGGCCTTGCTGTTCTTCATTCTCGCCCATGGTGTACAGGGCGGTATTGAACGCGCGGCCCGGGTCATGATGCCTACCCTTATCGTCATGCTGATTCTGATGATCCTGTTTGTACTGACGCTGGATAATGCTTCGGCCGGGTTGTCGTTTTACCTCGTGCCGGACTTCTCCAAGATCGACAGCGGTGTGATCAATTCGGCGCTGAACCATGGCTTTTTCTCGCTGTCGCTGGGGATGGGCATCCTGATTACCTACGGCTCCTATCTCAACAAGCAGGAAAACATGGCCAGCGCCACACGCCTGGTGGCGATTGCCGATACCGGCGTTGCTCTGCTGGCAGGCCTGCTCGTGATTCCGGCGGTCTTTGCCGCCGAACCGGGCGTAGACGCGGAGAATCTGTCCGAGAGCAGCATCAGCCTGATGTTCAGTTACCTGCCGCATATCTTTCTCGAATTACAGGCCTTCATCGGCTATTTCGGTGCCAGCCTGGTGGCCAGTGTGTTCTTTACCCTGGTGTTTTTTGCGGCACTGACCTCGCTGGTGTCCATCACTGAAATTCCCATTGCCTACCTGATGGATGAAAAAGACAAGTCCCGCCGTGAAGCCATCATCTGGATTGCCGGCCTGATGGTTATCTTTATCATTATGGCAACGCTGTCGTTCGGCATGAGTGATTTCTTTACCGGGTTCATGCATTATGGCGGTATCGACAAGTCCTTTTTTGACCTCATTTACGATGTCTTCTACGAAACCATTCTGCCGCTGATTGGTTTCACGGTATGCCTGTTTGTGACATACCGGTGGAAGAAGTACAAACTGCATGAAGAAGTGGCACTGCACAATGAGGGTTATCCCGACAGTCTGTTGCAGAAATATGTCGGCTTTTCACTGGGTACCTTCATTCCGCTGATCCTGCTGGCAGTATTTGCCAACAATGTCTCGCGTATCTATTTCGCCCATAATCTCTTCGGGTTCTGACCCGGCTGGCCAATGACCCGTATCGACCAAAGTGCCTTGCTGCCGTACACGGCGGACCAGATGTTTGCTCTTGTGAATGACATCGAAGCCTATCCGAAATTCATGGACGGCTGCCTGGGCGCGGAAATCCTGGAGCGCAACCCCACTTCAGTGACGGCACGGCTCGACCTGGGCAAGGCCGGATTGCGCTACAGCTTTACCACCCGCAATACACTGGTGGCGAATGAGTCGATGACCATGGCGCTGGTGGAAGGGCCCTTCAAGGCGTTCGATGCGGTCTGGACATTCAAGCCATTGTCGGATTCTGCCTGCAAGATCAGCCTGGTCATGGAGTTTGAATTTTCCGCCGGGCTGGTGGATGTCGTGCTCAAACGCCTGTTCGATAGCACCAGCAAGAGCTTGGTCAATGCGGTGTGCAATCGCGCCGAGAAACTCTACGGGTAGCAGGCAGAACACATGAGGACGTGATGAGCAACAGCATTCCGACAACGGCCCTGATCCCGGTGGAGGTGGCTTATGCGCTGCCGGACTGCCAGGAAATTGTGGCGTTGGATGTTCCGCAAGGCACTACCGCGGAGGCTGCTGTGGCGCTGTCAGGCTTGCTGAGCAGCGTGGCTGCTTACCTGCCTGAAGGGGAAGCACCGCCACTGGGTATTTTTTCCCGGCCGCTTAACGGCGTGGAGATGCCGTTACCTGCAGATTATGTGCTCCTACCCCATGACCGGGTGGAAATATACCGCCCCCTGCTGATTGATCCGAAGCAGGCACGACTGGAAAGGGCTTCCCGGCAGAAAAGCGGGCAAGCTAAAAAAAAGTAATGACGAGGAAGGAAAGTCGAGGTAAGCGTTACTGGCTGACGGCAGAAACGTCGTTGCTGTCGGAGGATGTCTTGCCGAACTGCTCGTTTTCCGGGGTCTGCTGGAAGTCACCGGTGAAATGGGACAATTCGTTGTTTTCGAAATATACGGTGAGTCGCTCCTGCAGGCGCTCGCCACCGCCTTGCTGGAAGCTGTAGACATAATCCCAGCGATCCTGGTTGAACGTGTCCTTGAGCATCGGGGTGCCGAGGATGAAGTTGACCTGGCGCTTGGTCAGGCCGGGGCGCAGCTGGTCCACCATTTCCTGGGTAATAATGTTGCCCTGGGGAATGTTGATACGGTACACGCCCGGAAAGGCAAACGACGTCACACCACCGCAGCTGCTCAGCAGTGCAGAAAGTATCAGTGTGGTTGTCAGTATCAGGTACCTGTGCATGGCAGCAGGAGTGTCCAGCCTTTTACATGAATTCGCGAGAGGGCATAATACCCGAAAGGTGTTCGTGATGTTAATAGGAATGCTGCCTGGTTTGTCGGGCTTCAAGTCTCCATGGCATTCACGCTGTAGCCCCCTGCAAGACCCAGAGTGAGAGAGTATATGAGCGGAGAGAACCAGGAATTACGCAAGGCAGGTCTGAAAGTTACCCTGCCGCGCGTCAAGATCATGCAGATCCTGGAATCTGCCGAGTCGCGTCACATGAGCGCTGAGGATGTATACAAGGCGCTGCGTGATGCGGATGAGGATGTCGGGCTGGCCACGGTTTACCGCGTGCTGACCCAGTTTGAGACTGCGGGCCTTGTCACCCGCCACCATTTTGAAGGCGGTCATTCCGTGTTTGAAATGACGCCGGAAGACCATCACGACCATATCGTGTGCACCAAGTGCGGTCGGGTTGAGGAGTTTTTCGACGAAATCATTGAAAAGCAGCAGCGCGCCGCCGCCGATCGCTTTGGCTTCACCATTTCCGACCACTCCCTGTATATCTATGGGTTGTGCGCGGATTGCCAGAAAGATTAACTCCCCAAAAACATGGAAGGTCGGCATAGGGCGCAGCTCGTTTGCCGACACATCTGTCGAATCTACCCGCGGAAATATGGGGGGCGAATATGTCGGCAAACGGCCTTTCAGGCCTATGCCGGCCTACATATGCTGCTACGCCAGCAGTTCCTTCGCATGAGCCCGGGACTTCTCGGAAATCTCGTCCCCGCCCAGCATGCGGGCAACTTCCTCGATACGCTCCTTCTTTGACAGGGCCTGCAACTGGGTGGCGGTGGAGTCCTTGTCGGAGGATTTGCTGACATACAGGTGCTGGTGACCCTGGCTGGCGACCTGCGGCTGGTGGGTGACACAGAGAACCTGCCCCCTGTCACCGAGCTTACGCAGCAACTCACCCACGGCCCTGGCCACGCCGCCGCCGATGCCCACATCCACTTCGTCAAAGACCAGGGTCGGAATGGCCGAGGTCTGTGCTGTCACGACCTGGATCGCCAGGCTGATGCGCGAGAGTTCACCACCCGATGCGACCTTCACAAGAGGTCGGGGCGGCTGGCCCGGGTTGGTGCTGACCAGGAACTCGATGCCTTCCAGGCCGCCCGGTCTGGGCGTGTTGTCACTGAAGCGGGTCAGGGCCACGCTGAAACTGGCGGCCTCCA
>Ga0181552_10001110_pt1 | contig 20457 bp, 22 predicted proteins | sample 011ome_18_FD_130583 | JGI IMG/M metagenome (GOLD analysis project Ga0181552, IMG submission 130583) | Coastal salt marsh microbial communities from the Groves Creek Marsh, Skidaway Island, Georgia - 011501BT metaG (megahit assembly) | ecosystem: Environmental > Aquatic > Marine > Intertidal...
TAGTTCTATTGCAAGGGATAGTAATTATGTCATCTACACAAAAGCTGGTCCTGAAATTGGAGTTGCATCGACAAAAGCATTTACTGCGCAGCTTATTACTTTGCTTTCATTATCCATAATATGTGGATCATCAAAAAATCATATCTCAAAGCATCAAAATCAGATGTTTTGTAAGTCAATGCTTTCATCACCAAAGATTATTGAAGAAGCAATCCAAAGATCTTATTCTCTGAAAGACACTGCAAAGGAATTAGTTGGATCCAAGGGTGTAATGTACTTAGGTCGCGGTACAGCTTTCCCACTAGCACTCGAGGGAGCTTTGAAGTTCAAAGAAATTTCTTATATTCATGCGGAAGGTTACCCAGCCGGTGAAATGAAACATGGTCCATTAGCATTAATTGAAAAAGGCCTTCCTGTTGTTTGTATAATTCCATCTGGTCCATTATTTCACAAAACAGTTTCAAATATTCAAGAAGTTATAGCTAGAGGTGGAAAAATCTTAATGATTACTGATGATAGTTCATTACAATCAGAGTCAGAAAATATATGGAAAATATTTCGTTTGCCCAATGTTGATCCTATACTAGAAACCTTGATTTATACCATTCCAATTCAAATGTTAGCATACTACACAGCGGTTGAGTTAGGTAATGACGTTGACCAACCGCGCAATCTTGCGAAGTCTGTTACTGTTGAGTAGTTTGGCTCATGAGAATTAAAAAATAAATGTTTAAATTTAAGAATCTTATAGTTCTTGGACCATTAATTTATGCCATACATCATTTTGAAGAACATATAATCTTCAATTTTAGAGAGTGGAGGCTAAAATATTTTTCAGATAACAATGCAATTTCTACTGAAGCAATACTAATCATATTGAGCTCACTTCTTCTATTATTTATTTTTATTCATTTAGTTAAAAAAAATAAAGCAAGTGCACATATAGTTTTATTTTTTTTAATGACTACTCAAATTATTAATGCTTTGTTTCATATTTACTTTAGCTTTTATTTTAATGATTTTAGTCCAGGCGCAATAACATCAGTAATATTTTATCTACCAATAAATTTCTTTATTATTAAGGCGGCGTTAAATGAAAAATTTATAAAATCATATTGGGAGGTATTCATACTATTCAGTTTAGGTGAATTAACTTTTGGATTATTTGAGATGTTTGGTCCAATTGTGATAGGTATTTCAGTAGCTATGACACCAATTTATTATTTTTTTATTAATAAGCTTGAGCAGTTTCAAAATAGTTAATTTGTAAATCCAATTTCCTTGATAACTAGCTCAGCTTTATGATCTCTTCCATAAGCAACTAGTCCAATTGATTTAATTTTACTGGGATTAACTTTTCTAATCATTAAAGATCCAGATCTTTTAAAATTTTCAATTGGTAAAATAAATTCCTTAAATTCTTTTGCTACTGAAAATTCTGATTGATAATATTGCCACGGCAGAAATGTCCCTGTAGTCCTTAAATGAACAAAATATTTTTGCTCATTACCTTTTGCAATTAACTTTATCGATTTGGCATTCCTAAGGTCAACTTTTTCTAAGTTCAATCTAATTTGAATAAACCCACCATTGTTTTCAGTAGAAACATCACCACTTAATATTGCATTATTATTTTGATATTCAACTTTCCCAGATGAGACACCACCCATTACATTATCTGAAATATATTCCCAATTATTTGGATCTTTAAAATTGTCTTTAAACATAGTTTCTGCAAAATTATTTCCTAAGGGCACAAAAGCAATGATGAAGAATAAAAATGTAATAAATGCTATTTTTTTCATGCTTTAGATTAATTTATTAGTGAAATAGGTAATAAAATCCCTTTAAAAATCATTAATTTTCATATACTTCAACTTGTTTTCTAGTAATTTACATTATTTGGTACTATAAATCGATCAACATTAACAAATTAATTGAATATGACTAAATGGTCTGCAAATAGCTGGAGAAACTTCAAGGCGCTTCATATACCTGAATATCCAGATCAAGAAAAACTAAGCAAAGTTGAAAAACAACTCGCAAGTTATCCTCCACTTGTATTCGCTGGAGAGGCAAGAGAGTTAAAAAGAAATCTTGCAAAAGTATCGGAAAGACAGGCATTCCTACTTCAAGGAGGAGACTGTGCTGAAAGTTTTGATGATTTCAACGCTGATTATATAAGAGATTCATTTAAAGTTTTATTGCAAATGTCAGTAACTTTAATTGCAGCAGGAAATTGCCCAGTTGTTAAAGTTGGAAGAATGGCAGGTCAATTTGCAAAACCTCGAAGTGCTCCAAAAGAAGAAATTAACGGCATTGAGCTTGATAGTTATAAGGGCGATATAATTAATGGAATGGACTTTGATGAAGCCAGTAGAGTTCCAGATCCTGATAGAATGATACAAGCATACACGCAAGCAGCTGCAACACTTAACTTGCTTCGAGCATTTGCTAAAGGTGGTTTTTCAGATTTATCAAAAGTTCATCAATGGAATATGGGTTTTGTTGATGATAGCCCTCAAGGTCAAAAGTATAGAGAAATAGCAAATCGTATTTCTGACACTTTAGAATTTATGAAAGCAATTGGAATTTCATCAAAAAATACTAAACGTTTAAGAAGTGTTGATTTTTATACTAGTCATGAAGCTTTATTATTGCCATATGAAGAAGCAATGACGCGATTAGATAGTACTTCAGGAGAGATGTATGATACTTCAGCACATATGGTTTGGATAGGAGATCGAACTCGTCAACCAGACGGTGCTCATGTTGAATTTTGTCGTGGCATTAAAAATCCAATTGGCATTAAGTGTGGACCATCACTTGATCCAGATGAATTAAAAAAACTAATCGAAATCATAAACCCTGAAAATGAAGCTGGCAAAATTATTTTAATATGTAGATTTGGTCATGACAAAGTTAGAGATGCTCTTCCAAAGCTTGTTAAACCCTTTATTAATTCTGGTCATAATTTGATTTGGTCATGTGATCCAATGCATGGAAATACAATTAAATCTAACTCTGGCTTCAAGACAAGACCTTTTGAAAGAGTATTAAATGAGGTTGAATCATTTTTTGATGTTCATCATGAATTGGGAACGTATCCTGGTGGAGTTCATTTAGAGATGACAGGTCAAAATGTTACTGAATGTATGGGTGGAGCTCAGGCTATAAAAGACGAAGATTTATCAGCAAGGTATCATACTCATTGTGACCCTAGATTGAATGCAAGTCAGGCAATAGAATTAGCATTTCTGATATCAGATAAACTGAGAGAATCTCAGGAAAATAACAATCCTAAAATTACGATTGCCAACTAATTACAACTAAATTATCAGTTGTATTATCAATTCAATGTCAGAAAATTTATCAATAATAGTCGCGCAAACAAACCCAAAGGTTGGTGATATTCAAGCCAACAAAAATTTGATTTTGAAGGCAATTTCTGAATATCGTGATTATGATTTAATTGTCTTTTCTGAATTAATGCTTACAGGATATCCTCCAGAAGACCTTGTTCTTAAATCTGCTTTTCAAAAAGAAGTTAATAGAGCGGCGAATGAGATTGCTATTTCGACAAAGTCAAAGAATTGTGAAGTTTTATTTGGCATGCCTTGGCTTGAAAATGAGCGATTATTTAATGCTGCAGTCATTGTTGCTAATGGAGAAATTAAGTTTAAGCACTTTAAAAATGCTTTGCCCAATTATGGTGTCTTCGATGAAAAAAGAGTTTTTTATCCTGGGTCAAATTTCAACACCTATAGATTAAAAGATAAATCAATAGGAGTCTTTATTTGTGAGGATGTATGGGTAAAAGAAACCCATAATCGATTACCAAAGAATAAAATTGATATTGCCATATCATTGAATGCATCTCCTTATGAAATTGCTAAGCCAGAACAAAGAATACAATTAGTATCAAGCTTTTCAAAAATGATTAAAGCGCCTGTAATCTATGTAAACCAAGTCGGAGGACAAGACGAGCTTGTTTTTGATGGGAATTCATTTGTGATTGATCAAGAAAAAGTATTGTATCAAGCAAAACATTTTACTGAGGAGTACAAAAAATTAGAAGTAACAGCGTCAAACGATATAATTACTGATTATATATTACATGAAACTGATGCGTCTGATGAAGTTTATTCAGCTCTAATATTGGGTCTAAGGGACTACATTGCTAAAAATAAATTTCCTGGAGTTGTTGTTGGTATTTCAGGAGGGATCGATAGCGCATTCAGTATATGTGTTGCAGTTGATGCTTTAGGACCTGAAAAAGTAAAGGGTATCCTAATGCCTTCAAAATTTACAAGTGATGATAGCAATAATGATGCAACAGAGTTAGGTAAAAAACTTAATATACAAACAAATAGTATTGCAATTGAAGATATTGTTAGTTCATACGAAAGTACTCTGAGTTCATTATTTGAAAATAGAGAAAAAGACATAACTGAGGAAAATATTCAGTCTAGAGCTAGAGGAATGATACTAATGGCTTACTCTAACAAATTTGGGCATATGGTTGTAACAAACGGAAATAAATCAGAGGTTTCAGTTGGTTATTCTACCCTTTATGGCGATATGTGTGGAGGTTATTCTGTTGTCAAAGACCTATATAAAAGTGATCTTTATAGACTTGCAGAGTGGAGGAATAAAAATATTCCATCTATTTCTATGTATAAAGAAATAGATTTGATTCCAAAGAACATCATTTCTAAGGAACCAACAGCTGAATTAAAGCCAAATCAAATGGATAAGGATACATTACCTCCATACGATATACTGGATAAAATCCTTTATTTGCTCGTAGAAAAGGAAAGTTCAGTTACAGAAGTCGTTAGCGCCGGATATGATGAAGATACAGTAATCAGAGTTCAGAATATGCTATATAATTCAGAGTATAAACGACGACAAGCCGCTCCAGGGGTAAAAATTTCAGAACGAAATTTTGGATATGATAGAAGATACCCAATAACAAACGGATTTAGAGACGCAAAGGAAGATTAATTATGTCAACAGTTACTAGATTTGCACCAAGTCCAACCGGTCTTTTACACTTGGGTAACATCAGGACAGCATTAATCAATTGGTTGTATGCAAGAACTAATAATGGAAAATTTATCCTTCGTATAGATGATACAGATCTTGAGAGGTCTAAAGATGAATACGTTTCAAAAATTAAGTATGATCTTGAATGGCTTGGGATAGACTACGATGAAACTTTTAATCAGTCATCAAGATTTGATGTATATAAGGAAAGATTTAATCAATTGGTTGAAAGTGGTAGAATTTATCCATGTTATGAGACTCCTGAAGAATTAGATCGAAAAAGAAAACTTCAAATGGCCGCTGGTGGCAAACCAGTTTATGATAGATCATCATTAAAACTAACCGATCAGCAAAAAAAAGATTTTGAAAGTGAAGGCCGCAAGCCTCATTGGAGATTTCTCATGAATTCTGAAAGAGTACAATGGGATGACATTTTGAAAGACAGAGTAGATATTGATTTACTAAGTTTATCAGACCCAGTTGTATATAGAGAAGATGGAGTTCCTCTATATACGTTTAGTTCTGTGGTAGATGATATTGATTTTAATGTTACAAATGTAATTAGAGGTGATGATCACACAAGTAATACCGCTGTTCAAATTGAATTAATTAATTCTCTTGATCAAAATAAAATTATATTTGCCCATCATGCACTGCTTACCGCGTCATCTGGTGATAAGCTTTCAAAAAGAGATAATGTAATCTCAATTGAGAGCTTTCGTGACAAACATATAGAACCACTCGCTATTTTAAGTTTATTGGCAACAATTGGAACATCAAATTCAATAGAACTTAAAGAGAGTTTACAGCAAATTATTGAAGAGTTTCGTATCAAAACAATATCTACTTCACCTGGTAGAATAGAAATTGATTTATTAAATTCTCTTAATAAGAAATTGATTCAAAAATTTGACTTTAGTGAAATTGAAGACCGATTAAAAAATATTGATAGTCGAATTGATCGAAATTTCTGGGAAACTACTAGAGGAAATCTTGATATTGTTGAGGATATTAAGGGATGGGGTGATATAGTTTTTGACTCAAGTCCGATAGAGCCTGCAGATAAAGAGTTTATTAAAATTGCACTGGATTTAATGCCAGAGGAACCATGGAATGATACAACTTGGGATAATTGGACTGCAAAAATAAAAGAAAAGACAGGAAGAAAGGGAAAAGATTTATTTCTTCCTCTAAGAGAAGCATTTACAGGAATGAAGCATGGGCCTGAAATGAAAAAATTAATACAGCTATTAGGTCGTGATAAAATTTTAGAAAGAGTAAAAATTTAGTCATGGTTTTAAATCTTTATGATACATTTTCAAAATCCAAGAGAACATTTGAACCAATAGATCCAACAAATATTCGAATGTATGTTTGTGGTCCTACCGTATATGACTATGCTCATGTAGGAAATGCGAGACCGGTAATAGTCTTTGATACACTTTTTAGGATCATTCAGCATTCTTATGGATCTGAGAATGTTACGTACGTAAGAAATATTACTGATGTTGACGATAAAATAATAGAAGCAGCCAACTCTAACAATGAGGAAATTTCTGTGCTAACTGAGCGTACGATTAAATATTTTCATGAAGATGCATCTTATATTGGTGCATTGTCTCCCACAATTGAACCAAAAGCTACTGATCATATAAGAGAAATGATTGAAATGATTGAGAGCCTAATTCAAAAAGGCTATGCTTATGAAGTAGATGGGAATGTACTGTTTTCCTCTTCCAAATTTGATCAATATGGAAAACTCTCTGGGAAAAATATCGAAGAGTTGGTTGCTGGAGCAAGGGTAAACATTGAAGATTTCAAAAATAAGCCATCTGATTTTATATTGTGGAAGCCATCGAAAGATAATGAACCTGGCTGGGAAAGTCCTTGGGGCATAGGTAGACCAGGTTGGCATATAGAATGTTCTGCAATGAGCAAAAAATACTTAGGAGAGACATTTGATATTCATGGTGGAGGTCAAGATTTAATCTTTCCTCACCATGAAAATGAAATTGCACAAAGTGAATGCTGTCATGATAAAAAATTTGCTAATTACTGGCTTCATAATGGTTTTTTGACTGTTGAAGGAAATAAAATGGCAAAATCAGATGGTAATTTTATAACTGTCAATGAATTGAAAAATAAATACCATGGGGAAGTAATTAGACTTGCTATGCTGATGACTCATTATAGGCAGCCAATTAACTGGACTGAAAATAGTCTTTTAGAGTCAAAAAAAATATTAGACAAATGGTTTACATTTTTCTTAGATACAGATCTTACAGATTTAGATGCTCAAGAAGTTGATACGAACACATTGATAGCATTACAAGATGATATCAATACACCTAAAGCAATTAGTGAACTTCATCAATTATTCAAGCACTGCTCAAAAGACGATAATTTGAGTATGAAAAAATTTATAAATTCAGCCCAACTACTTGGCTTGATGCAATGTTCTTCAAGCGAGTGGATTGAGTGGCATAGTTACGAAAATAATTTAGACGAAATTAAAATTAATGAATTTATTGAACAAAGAAATTTATTGAGACAACAAGGTGATTATGAAGCTGCAGATAAAATTAGAGACCAATTGGATGAATTAGGTGTTATCCTTAAGGATAAAGATGGTAAAACATCTTGGAAACAAAAGAATTAAATGAAACAAAAAATATATATTTTTGATACCACTTTGCGAGATGGCGCTCAGACTCACGGCGTTGATTTCAATGTTGATGAAAAGATACAGCTGGCTCGTAAATTAGATGAGATTGGAGTAGATTATATTGAAGGCGGCTGGCCAGGCGCAAATAGTACTGATACTCAGTTTTTTAATAAAGACTTAGACTTCAAATCAGCAAAATTTACAGCATTTGGAATGACTAAAAGACCTGGACGAAGTGCTGAAAATGATCCTGGATTAGCTGGACTTATAAATACAAATGCAAATTCTATTTGTATTGTAGGCAAGTCTTGGGATTTTCATGTTGATGTAGCCCTTGAAGTGTCAAATGAAGAAAATTTAGAAAATATAAAACAATCAGTTAAATTTTTAGTATCACAGAAAAATGAAATTCACTTTGATGCAGAGCATTTTTTTGATGGCTTTAAATCTAATCCAGCTTATGCGTTGGCTTGTTTAAAGTCTGCTTATGATGCGGGGGCAAGGTGGATTGTTTTATGTGATACAAATGGAGGAACACTGCCCCATGAAATTGAGCAAATAGTAAATACTGTAAAAGATACCATACCATCTGAAAATTTAGGTATTCATGCGCATAATGATACAGGGAACGCTGTAGCGAATACTTTATCAGCAATTCGAGCAGGTGTTCGGCAGATTCAAGGAACTATTAATGGTCTTGGAGAAAGATGTGGAAATGCAAATTTAATTTCAATTCTTCCAACTTTGATGCTGAAAGATGAATATACGAAGCATTATGAAGTGGGAGTTGAAAAGTCTAAATTGGCTCATCTAACTGAATTATCTCGTCTACTAGATGAAATACTTAATAAAGTTCCAAATAGAACTGCCCCATATGTTGGTTCATCAGCTTTTGCTCATAAAGGCGGTTTACATGTATCAGCTGTAAATAAAGACCCTAAAACATATGAACATATTAACCCTGAGTTAGTAGGAAATTCTCGGCAAATTATTATTTCTGAGCAAGCAGGAAAGTCGAATATTATATCAAGACTTAAGACTGCTGGAATAAAATTTAATGAGGATGATAAGACTGTTCAAAAAATATTAGATCGTGTGAAGGAAAGAGAGTTCAATGGTTATTCATATGATGGTGCAGATGCATCATTTGAATTACTAGTAAAAAAAGTTTTAGGTGAAATACCTGAGTTTTTTTCTGTACAAAATTTTAGCATCAAAGTTGAAAATACCGGAGGAGAAGGAGAGACACTATCGAATGCTGAAGTAAAATTAAAAATAGGTTCAGATGAAATTGTTGGAACTGGATCAGGAGTAGGACCAGTTAATGCTTTAGATAAGGCTCTTAGAAATAATTTTGAGTCTAGTGGTTATTCAGAAGTAATAAGTGACCTATCATTAATTGATTATAAGGTGAGAATTTTAAATACTGGAACTGATGCAATTACAAGAGTATCAATTGAATGCGCTGATAAGAATCAAAAAAGTTGGTTCACAATTGGGGTTTCAGAAAATATAATCGAGGCATCTTTCAGAGCTTTATTGGACAGTTTTGAATATAAACTGATGAAAGAAAACACAGCTCCGTTAAAGTAATTCATGAGTCAGTCAAATATATCGATTATCCTTGTTGATACTCAACTTCCTGAAAATGTAGGCCTTTCATCAAGAGCAATGTTTAATTTCGGAATAGAGGATTTAAGAATAGTAAGTCCCAAATTACAATGGCCTTCTGAAAAAGCGCATGCAGTTGCCGTTGACTCACATAATATTATTAAAAATGCTAAAGTTTATAAAGATTTAAAGGAAGCGTTATCAGATATTGATTACTCAGTTGCTTTTACAGCTAGGCGAAGAGACATGAACAAAGAAATAGTTTCTAACGAGAAGCTTATTGATGAAATAAATCTCAAACCAAAAAATCAGAAAATTGGAATAGTTTTTGGAGGTGAGGCTTCAGGATTAACAAATGAACATATTTCCCTTGTTTCAAAGTGTGTATCAATAAATACAGATGATAATTTTTCTTCTTTAAACCTATCTCACGCTGTGACAGTTTTTTGTTATTCATTTTTTAGATCGTTGAATAAGATTACTGACATATCGATTAACAATTTAGATGATGAAGTTAATAATGGTGAACTCTTGAATTTCTTTAGTCATTTAGAGCTAGAGTTAGAAGAGAGGGGATTCTTCGAGCCAATTGAAAAAATGGACAAAATGAAGCAAAATATTAGGAATTTGTTCCATAGAGCTAATTTAAGTGGTCGGGAAGTGCAGACTTTAAGGGGCATTATTACTGCTTTAACTAAGTATGAAAAAACAGGAAAAATCTAGCTTTCCCATTTGACAATCATGTTAAAAACACTATAAAACCTCGCATTATCTATGTCGAAACGTATAACACAAAAACACAAAATTGATCGCAGGTTAAGCGTTAACTTATGGGGCCGTCCAAAGAGTCCTTTTAACCTTCGAAAATATAGACCTGGCCAACATGGACAAAAACATGCTGGAAAACTATCTGACTATGGAGTGCAGCTTCATGCAAAGCAGATGCTAAAAGGTTATTACGGAAATCTAAATGAAAGACAGTTTCGTAACTGTTACCACGAAGCCTTAAGACAAAAAGGAGACTCTGGAGAAAATTTGATTGGTCTTTTAGAAAGGCGCTTAGATACAGTTGTGTACAGATCTAAGTTTGTTCAAACAGTTTTTGCTGCTAGACAATTTATTAATCATGGCCATGTCAAAGTGAATGGAAAAAGAGTTAATATAGCAAGCTATCTTTTAAATGAGGGTGACGTCGTAGAAGTTAAAGATAAGTCAAAAGCTTTGGCAGTTGTTATTGAGGCTCAAAAAAATCAAGAGCGTGATATACCAGGATATATTACTCTTGATGAAAAAAAACTATCATCAACATTTGTAAGAGTTCCTCAATTTGCTGAAGTGCCTTATGCTGCTGAAATGCAACCTAATTTAGTAATCGAGTATTACTCAAGGTAATCACTAGAACCAATGAGTCCGTCGCATTGGTTTTCAGAAAATTATAAAGAAGCTTCATCCCGTTTCAGGAATCAATTATCTAAATTAAAAAATCTTGGTCATAATGTTATACATGAACAATTAAATCTAGAGAGTTATGGACCATTTTCAGAAGAGCTAATAATTGATATTGCTATTATTGGACCAATTACTTCGGAAAAATTATTTCTATATTCTTCAGGAATTCATGGAGTAGAAGGTTTTGCTGGCTCAGCAATACAGTTGTCAGTTTTAGATCTCATCAGCAATGAAAAACCTTTTGATACACATTGTATAATATTTATTCATATTATTAATCCATATGGCATGGCATGGCTTCGGAGAGTAAATGAAAATAATGTCGATCTCAATCGTAATTTTCTGAATAATCAATCAGAATTCAAGGGTGAACCAGATGGTTATGAAAGAATTAATAATTTTTTAAATCCAGCAAAAACTCCAAATAAATATGATTTTTCTTTCTATCTCAAAGGAGCTTTTTATCTTTTAAAATATGGATTTAGAAACTTAAAACAATGGATTGCTCAAGGCCAATACCTAAGATCTGACAGTATTCAGTTTGGAGGAAAAGAGATGCAGAAAGGACCTGCATTATTAATGAATTGGTTAAAAAATAATATCACTCAAGTAAAAGAAGCAGTCGCAGTTGACCTTCATACTGGGCTAGGACCTTCTGGATATGATACAATTTTAATTCCAGATACAATAAATAAAGAAGACTACGATGTTTTGAAGAATATTTATCAAGATCATGTTGCACCTTTAGATCCAGATAAAGGAATTGGGTATAAAATCAAAGGTGATCTCCATAGTGGGATAACAAATTATTTTTCAGATATAAAATGGATATATGTAACTCAGGAGTTTGGAACCTTTCCTCCAACAACAGTATTCAAAAATCTGAGAGCTGAAAATATGTGGACACAAAATAGCTCACTCAAAGGAGATGAAGATTTACTAAAGCATTGGTCAAGAATTAAGTTGATGCGAACTTTTAATCCTGATGATCAAATATGGCAGTCCAAAATTATTGATCGAGGTCTAAAAGTTTTTAATGATACAAGATCGTATTTGATAAAGTCCTAATCTTTTTTTGTGTGAGCAATTTGTTTTTCAGTGAATAATTGAGATAATTCTCCAGTCTCAAACATTTCTTTTACAATGTCACAGCCTCCAATAAACTCACCTTTTACATATAGCTGAGGTATTGTCGGCCAATCACTAAATACTTTAATACCTTCACGAATTTCTTCGTTTTGAAGGACATCAACATCTTCAAATTTAACGTCTAAATAGGATAGTGCATTTACTACTGCATTTGAAAAACCACATTGTGGCATCTCTTTACTTCCTTTCATGAATAAAACAACATCATTGCTGTCTATCGTAGATTGTATACTTTCAGATACATGGTCATTCATAATTTAATCCTTTTTTACTGTAGTTTTAAGAGAGAGCGCGTGAAGAATACCACCCATTCTTCCTGCTAAAGCATCGTATACCATTTTATGTTGTTGAATTCTTGTTTTTCCATCAAATAAAGAAGAAGTAATGTGAGCAGAAAAATGATTATTATCTCCTGCAAGGTCAGTAATTGTTACTTCTGCATCTGGTATTGAAACTTTAATTAAACTTTCAATTTCTTTCTGTTCCATTGGCATAATAGAAATAACAATTAATCATTCTGCCAAAGATTTCAACATTATAAGTTATAAAAATAGAGGTTTTATGGAATTAATCTTTATTGCATAGAAAATTATCTCTTATAATATAAGAATAGTGATTCAAAATATTAAATACCTTGAAAAAGTAATGGTTGTAGCAATTCTTATAGCAACTGTTTTTTCAATTGTTAAAGAATTCCAAGCTATGTATTTGGCAATGACAATTACTTTGGCAGACCTTTTACTTTTATTTATCTATCTTGAGGTTATCCAGATGGCACGAGAATATTGGACCTTGGATCGTATTAGAATAAGTATTCCATTATTTATTGCAATTACTGCACTTGCTCGTTTTATTATTTTGCAAGGTAAATCTGGTGATCCGAGCTACCTTCTCTACGAAGGTGGAGCAATTTTGCTAATTGCAATATCTATCTTTGTATTAAGAATGAGGAAACTAAAGATATTTTCTGACGGCTTAGAAGATTAATTAATTTTTAATACTATATTTACCTGGGTGAGCTGCAGATAAAATTAGCAGGCCAGCAATGATCCCAATATTTTTTATAAAGTTTTGTAGCTCATGTTCTTGTTGTAGCCCAGCAGGCATATCCCAAAAATCATGCATATAATAATTTATAATAATTGTTAGTATGGCAAGAATAAATGCTGAAACTTTAGAGTGCCATCCTAAGATAATTGAAATTGAGCAAATAAACTGAATAGCTATAGTAATAATAAGTGCAACGCTAGTCATGGGAACCTCATGATCAAGCATATAATTAAATGTAAATTGAAAATTAAATATTTTCGCAATAGCTCCAGGAAGTAAAAAATATGTACCTATTACTACTCGACCAATAAGTAAGTTGATGTCACTGATTTTACTCACCCCGCATATTTCTTAAAAAATTCTGAATTTTTTTCTAATAATTCAGCAATTGATACTGTATTTAAATGATCGATTTTTAAATCAGTTCCTCCTACAAAACCAAGATTTTCAATATGAATTGAATTATCTTTTGCGAGAGTAATTACTTTTTCATAATTTTTTTCACTTACTTCGATTAAATAACGGCCTTGGTCTTCACCAAATAGATATGCATGGAGAAATTCTTTTTTTACTTCAATCTGCACTCCAAGGTTGCCAGCCATGCACATTTCAGACATTGCTATTAATAACCCACCTTCGCCTATATCATGAACAGATTCAGTTAGATGTTCTTCAACACAATCTAGAACAAACATCCCATTTTTCTTTTCAATTTCTAAGTTAATTTCTGGAACACAGCCTTCTTCTTTATTTTTTATGATTGATAAATATTGAGACATATTTAAGTGCCCACTTGTTTCACCAATGACACAAATAATATTGCCTTCATTCTTTAAGCCAATTGTCATTGTCTTAGATAAATCTTTTATGAGCCCAACGCCTCCAATTGCAGGCGTTGGATAAATCCCAACACCATTTGTTTCATTGTAAAGCGAAACATTGCCTGAAATTACAGGGTAATCTAAGTAACTGCATGACTCCGTCATCCCTCTAATACATTCTACAAATTCTCCCATTATCTCTGGCTTTTCTGGATTTCCAAAATTCATACAATCTGTTACAGCTATTGGCAATGCACCAGATGCAATGATATTTCTCCATGTTTCAACTATTGCATGCTTACCACCCTCAAATGAATTGTGTTTACAATAAACAGGAGAACAATCAGTGCTTATAGCAATTCCTTTATTGGTTCCATGTACTCTTACAACTGCTGCATCGGACCCAGGTCTTACGATAGTATCGGCCATAACCATATGATCATACTGTTCCCAGATCCATTGACGGCTGCATAAATTTGGATGACTGATCATTTTGATTAAATCAGGTATTATTGTTTTTTGATCAAATTCATCCTGAATTATCTCAATTTTTTTTGACGTCTCTCTTATAGTATAATCTCTTTGGTATTCAGGAGCATCCTCAACTAAAATATTAATAGGAATACAAGCCTCTTCTTTATCATGCATTCTTAATACTAAGTTTTTAGTATCAGTGACCTCTCCAATAATTTCAAACTCAAGATCCCATTTTCTAAATATGTTTCTTGCAAGACTCTCTTTAGTCGGATCTATTACCATTAGCATTCGTTCCTGACTTTCAGAAAGCATCAATTCATAGGCGGTCATGTTCTGCGCGCGCATTGGAACTTTTGTTAAATCGATATCAAGGCCCACATTTCCTTTTGAAGCCATTTCAATTGATGATGATGTTAAGCCTGCAGCCCCCATATCTTGTATTGCAATAATTGCATCTTCCTTCATGAGCTCAAGACAAGCTTCCAATAATAATTTTTCTGTAAAGGGATCGCCTACTTGAACAGTTGGTTTTTTATCTTCAGAGTCATCGTCAAATTCTGCAGAGGCCATGGTAGCACCGTGAATACCATCCCTACCAGTTTTCGACCCAACATAAACAACTGGATTGCCAATGCCGGCAGCAGCCGAATAAAAAATCTTATCTTTTTTTGCAATGCCAACAGTCATGGCATTAACTAAGATATTTCCATTGTAAGAAGGATGAAAATTTACCTCTCCACCAACAGTTGGAATACCAATACAATTTCCATAGCCACCTATGCCTTCCACGACACCGGATAACAGGTGTCTTGTTTTTGGATGAGATGTATCTCCAAATCTTAGAGCATTTAAATTAGCCACAGGTCTAGCGCCCATTGTAAATACATCTCTTAGAATTCCTCCAACACCAGTTGCGGCGCCTTGATAAGGCTCAATAAAAGATGGATGATTGTGACTTTCCATTTTAAAAACTGCAACATCTCCATCGTCAATATCAATTACTCCGGCATTCTCCCCAGGACCTTGAATGACACGTTTCCCAGTTGTTGGAAGCTTTTTTAACCAATACTTTGATGATTTATATGAGCAATGTTCATTCCACATTGCAGAGAAAATGCCAAGCTCTGTCAGATTTGGCTCTCTGCCTAAACCTTCAACAATTTTATCAAACTCATCATGTTTTAAGCCATGATTTTCAACAAGTGATTGCTCAATTTTATGTTTCCAAGTTTCTATAGTCATATAGAAAGCACACTTTCAAATATATGTTTGCCGTCATCGCATCCCAGTGCCTTTTCGGCAGCTCTTTCTGGGTGAGGCATTAAGCCCAGTACATTTTTTTTATCATTTAATATACCAGCAATGTTATTTATTGAACCATTCGGATTAGAGACAGAGTTAACTTCCCCTTGATCATTGCAATATTTAAAAGCAATTTGATCATTATCAATGATTTTTTTTAGTGTCTCAGCCGAAGCAAAATAATTGCCTTCATTATGAGCAATAGGCATTTTTGCTATTTTTGTTTTCTTTGTAAATATGGAAGATTGATTTTCAGATTTTATATATACATCCTTGCAAATAAAACTTAGAGAGCTGTTCCTAATTAATGCTCCATCCAATAAGGACGTTTCAATAAGAATTTGAAAGCCATTACATATTCCTATTACTGGCACACCTTCATTAGCTTTTTTTATTACTTCGTTGATAATTGGAGAAGTCGATGCAATTGCTCCACATCTTAGATAGTCTCCATAAGAAAATCCACCAGGCACAACTATTAGGTCTGCTCCATCAAGAGTAGTCTCTTTATGCCAGACCATTTGTGGTTCTACTCCTGATAAATTTTTTATTGCTACTGCAACGTCTCTGTCACAATTTGAACCTGGGAAAACAATTACTTTTGATTTCATCAATAGTTATTCAATCTCTACTGAATAGTCTTCAATAACAAGATTTGCTAATAATTTTTCGCACATCTCACATAATTTCTTTTTTGCTGTATTTTTATCATTTTCGTTGATTGTCAATTCAATATATTTGCCCTGACGCACATCTTCAACAGTATCAAATCCTAGAGTGTTTAATGAATTGGCGACAACTTTTCCTTGGGGGTCCAAGACATCTTTCTTTAGAGTAATATGTATTTTGGCCAGCATATCCTTTAATGCATGATTCCTAGTCTTGAGGCAACTTCTTCATATGCATCGATTAAATTTCCAATACCTTTTCTGAAGACATCTTTATCAAGTTTTGTTTTAGACTTGATATCCCAAAGTCTACAAGAGTCAGGACTGATTTCGTCCGCAAGCACGATTTTTTGTTTATTAGAAGATAATCTTCCAAATTCGATTTTAAAATCCACTAGTATTATTCCCTTTTTTTTGAAATAGCTGATTAAACATTGATTTATTTTAAGACTCATCGCATCAATTTTTTTTATTTCATTTTTATTTGCCCAGCCAAATAGTTCCAAATGATCTCGTGAAACTATAGGATCATCAAGTGAGTCTTCCTTTAAGTAATATTCTAGAAGAGGTTTTTTTAATTTTACCCCATCTTTGATTCCAAGCCTAGAACATATGGAACCTGATGCAATATTTCTCACAACAAATTCAATTGGAATTATATCACATTTTTTTATTAACTGCTTACGATCATCTATTCTTTTTATAAAGTGAGTAGGAATTTTTTTGGAAGCCAAAAGAAGCATAATATGCTCCGATATCTTATTATTTAAAACTCCTTTACTTTTGAATATCTCATGTTTTTTTTTATTATATGCAGTAGCATCATCTTTAAAAATTTGAATAAGAGTATCTTTTTTGGGACCTTTTATTAATTGCTTAGCTTTTCCTTCGTAGAGAATTTTCTTTGTAGGCATATTTTATTTAATGACTTTTATTAAAGTTGAGATAAAGTTAATATAACAAAAATTAAATAATTTATAATAACTATTATTATGAAAAAACTTGATGAAAGAAAAAAGGGATACGAGGGTAAATTTGCTAGAGATCAAGAATTAGAATTTAAGATCTTAGCGAGAAGAAATAAGTATTTAGGTGTATGGGCCGCAGAAAAACTTGGCCTTTCTGGTCCTTCGGTTCAAGATTACTGCAATGAAGTTGTTAAATCAGATTTAGAAGAAGCTGGTGATATGGATGTTTTTCGAAAAGTTAGACAAGACCTTGATGATAAAAGTATTCAAATTTCCGATGATGAATTACGTCAATATATGGACCAGTTTTTGCTTCAAGCTAAAGAAGAAATTATTGGTAAAGATAGTATTTAGATAATAGATTATATAAATTAAGCACCTCTAAAAAAAAGAAAAAATCTTCTAAAATGACAAAATCTACTGCAGTTAAAAAAAATATAAATCGTAGAAAAGTAATAACTAAGAAGAAAATTGCAAAAAAAAGTATTACTAGTAAAAGTTCGAAAAAAAAGTCAAAAAAAGTTAAAAAAAATTTAATAAGCAAGAAGCCTTTATTAACCAACGCTGATAAAATTGAAATTATCGCAATGATAGCAGCATTAGTTCTAATTGCTGTATCAATGCTTTCTATTGCTTAAAAATCTTTTTAAAAATTTGATTAGTTTTTTTAATTGAATGGTTGATATCTAAGATTTGATTGATCTCTTTTACACTCAGATGCTGACTTACCTCTTTGTCTTTAATTAGTAGCGCTGAAAAATCTTCCCCAGTTTTCCATACCTTCATAGCATTTCTTTGAATCATTTTATAAGCTTTTTCTCTTGGCAGTCCTTTTTGAGTTAAAGCAAGCATTAAACCTTCAGACATAGGAAGCTTATTCAACTTATTAAGATTATTAAGCATATTTTTAGGATAAACAATAAGGTTAGAAATAATACTTGTCATTCTTGCAAGGCTAAAATCTGTGAGCACATTTGCATCAGGGGCCATCATCCGTTCAACGCTTGAATGAGATATATCTCTTTCATGCCATAGAGTAACATTCTCCATAGAAGGAATTACATAACTTCTTATCAACCTTGCAATTCCAGTAAGGTTTTCTGAGAGAACAGGGTTTCTTTTATGAGGCATTGCTGAAGAACCTTTTTGACCCTTAGAAAAGAATTCTTCAACTTCAAGAACTTCTGTTCTTTGAAGGTGTCTAATTTCTGTAGCAAGCCTCTCGATAGAGCTTGCGATGATTCCGAGTGTTGAAAAATAAACTGCATGACGATCGCGTGGGATAATTTGGGTAGAAATTGGCTCTCGACTCATCCCAAGCTTTTTTGCAACATATTGTTCAACACGTGGATCTATGTTTGCATAATTTCCAACAGCACCTGATATTGCACAAAATGAGATTTCTTTTGTAGCTAATTCAAATCGTGCCTTATTGCGCTCAAATTCTTTATAAAAAGAGACCATTTTAATGCCAAATGTTGTTGGCTCAGCATGAATTCCATGGCTTCTACCAATACATGGAGTATTTTTATGTTTTATTGATATTTTTTTTAGAGCTTTTAGTAAATTATTTAATTCATTATTGATTATTTTTGCAGATTTCATTAGCTGAACATTAAATGCTGTATCTAATATGTCAGACGATGTTAATCCTTGATGTAGAAATCTTGCTGGACTACCTGCATACTCAGCAATTGAAGTTAAAAAGGCAATTACATCATGCTTAACTTCACTTTCTATTTTATCTATTCTCTTTTCATTAATTTTAGCCTTAGCTCTTATTTTTTTGGATGTTCCTTTAGGAACTGTTCCTAGCTTTTCCATGGCTTCACAAGCATAAAGTTCAATATCAAGCCAAATTTTAAATTTAGTTTCTGAACTCCACACTTCTTTCATAGGAGCTCTTGAATAACGTGGGATCATAATAGAACTTTTATGCCTTTATTTATGGTTTATCAAGACCTGCCGGTGATTTCGTAAAAATCTCATATCCATCTTGTGTAACGCCAATACTATGCTCAAATTGTGCAGAAAGTGTCTTATCTTTTGTAACCGCTGTCCATCCATCATTCAGCATTCTGACGTCATATTTTCCAATGTTAATCATTGGCTCAACCGTAAAAAACATCCCCATCTCAATCATATCGCCTTCTCCTGACTGTCCATAATGGAGTATGTTGGGATATTCATGAAAAACCTTTCCTAAACCGTGACCACAGAAATCCCTAACAACACTATAGTTTTGATCTTCAGCAATAGATTGAATTCTAGCACCAATGTCACCTAAATATGCATTGGGAGAAACAGCTGCAATTCCCTCCATCATTGCTTCATAAGTACAATCAATTAACTTTTGAGCCTTATTATTAATTTTTCCAACTGGAAACATACGACTTGTATCACCATGCCAACCATCAACAATGACCGTCACATCAATATTTACTATATCTCCACTCTCCAAAATTCTATTAGAGGGAATACCATGACAAATAACATGGTTGAGAGATGTACAGATTGATTTTGGAAAGCCTTTATAAAATAGTGGAGCAATAAGACCGTTATTCGTCTCTATAAAATCAAAAGCAATACGATCTATTTCTGAGGTTGAAATTCCTGGTTTTACATAACTTGCTAATAGATCTAAAGTTTTCGCAGCTAGGTTTCCAGCTTTTCTCATACCTTCAAAATCTTCAGGTTTGTGCAAGGTTTTCATATTTTATTTATGAATAAATTTTATTTTTTTATCAAGCTGAATATTATTTTTACTAAAAGAACAACTATAACACAGTATTTCAACTCCAGCTTGTATAGCTTTTAGAATATTTTTTTTGTACATAGGGTCAATTTCTTCAGCAATTCTGAATTTTATACAGTCATCTCTTTGGATTAGAAATAACATTATTGCCCTATTATTTTTTTTAACAACCTGTATCAATTCAAGTAAATGTTTGCTTCCACGTTCAGTTATTGCATCTGGAAACTCTGCTGTTTTTTTTGTTTTTGATAAAGTAACATTTTTGACTTCTAGATATATTTTCTCTTTTTTATTGTTTGTAATAAGAAAATCTATTCGACTATTAGCTCCATATTTGACTTCTCTTTTAAACTCATAATCCTTCCCTAATGAGGAAATTTTTTTTTCAACAATTGCATTTTCAACGATTCTGTTTGCCCTATGTGTATTTACTCCAATATTAGCATCAAGTACTTTTATTATTTCAAGAGTGTATTTTAGCTTTCTTTTCGCA
>Ga0181552_10001122_pt1 | contig 20344 bp, 22 predicted proteins | sample 011ome_18_FD_130583 | JGI IMG/M metagenome (GOLD analysis project Ga0181552, IMG submission 130583) | Coastal salt marsh microbial communities from the Groves Creek Marsh, Skidaway Island, Georgia - 011501BT metaG (megahit assembly) | ecosystem: Environmental > Aquatic > Marine > Intertidal...
AAATTAAGAGAAATTATTCAGCAAGCTCACTCACTCAAGAATCAACGACCAACTTAAATACCGGTGAATTTCAATCTATTTTAGATATGCTAGAGTCTGTTCAACCAACTGGCAGGGTGGCAATAGATTTAAATAATGATGACCTTGAAGAGTTTGTAGTATCAGATGGCGATTCGTTACATATTCCAATTAAATCATCAAGCATCACCGTTGTGGGTGAAGTGAATGTGAATAATTCATTGGAATATATAGAAGAATATACAATTGATGATTACTTGCGTCTGTCTGGTGGGTTAACTAAAAGAGCTGATAAGGATAGTTTATATATTGTAAAGGCAAATGGTTCAACCATGGTTTTGGATAAAAGTTCATTTAGAATTTTTGGCAGGCGGCCAGATATTAGACCAGGCGATACCATTGTGGTTCCTGTGAATATTCAATACAAAGATTCTTTAAAGAACTGGACTGAAGTAACACAATTAATATATCAGTCCATGGTCTCAATTGCAGCGGTAAAAGGGCTATAAAATGACTGATAACAAAAGAGATTTACCCCAGCAATATCTTGATGATGAGACTGATTTCATAGAACTATTAGCTGTCATATGGCTCAATAAGAAATTTATAGTTACATTTACAACCTTTGCGGCCTTTGTATCACTTCTCTACTCCTTGTCACTAACTAATGAATATACTGCGAAAACATTATTATCTCCCACCAATTCCAGAGAGAACTCAGCCTCGCTTTCTCAGTACTCTGGCTTGGCCTCAATGGCTGGTATTAAATTACCAAGCGGTGGGAATCAAAATCAGCTAGATATTGCCTTTCAATTGGTTAACTCAAAGAAACTGCTTGATCGGCTCATTGGATATGAATCATTTCTGCCCGATTTAGTAGCAGCCAAAAGCTGGAGCATGCAAACTAATACTATTACTTATAATCCGGCACTTTATGATAAAAAAAATAACCTTTGGGTCAGAGATGTCTCTCCACCATTTAAACAGATTCCATCATCTCAGGAAGCTTTTAGAAAATTCTCACAGTTGGTATCTATATCTAAAGATAATAACAGTCAGATAATAACATTAACTGTAGATCATTTATCACCAGTCGTAGCTCAACAATGGTCTATTTGGATTGTTAAAGAGATTAATGACATTCTTGCTGATATGATGATTAGCAACTCAAAGGCTTCTATTGATTATTTGAATAATCAAATTCAAATAACGCCCTATAGTGAGCTGAGAACAATGTTCTATCAGCTCATTCAGGAATCAACTCAAAGCATGATGCTTGCAGCAGTTAATCCTGAATATGTCCTGACAACTATTGACCCGCCTGTAATTCCTGAAATTAAATCTAATCCTAATCGTGCATTGATATGTATTATTAGCACTATCTTAGGTTTTATGTTGTCAATCTCAATTGTTCTTGCTAGAAAATATGCCTTTAATAAAGATGATAGTCTAGATTTTTTTAGGTTTAGGTAACAAAATTAAGGTGAAATAATTGATTCAAGTTGGCTTTATTGGGTTTGGTAAGTTTGCCCAAGTTCGACTTAAATATATTAAGGAACAAAAAGGCGTTAAAGTTATTGGGGCATTCGACCCATATCAAATAGAATTTCATGGGCTCAAAAGTTTTGCTAACGTCGAACAGCTTCTAGCGGAATGTGATGCTGTGTTCATATCTGTTCCTCCTAGCTTAGCACCTCATTATACTGAACAAGCATTGGCCAAGAATAAACATGTCTTTTGCGAAAAGCCCGCCGCAATCAATGTTAATGCACTTAAGAACATTCCGTTGGTTAAATCCATGGGTACGGTCTTAGCATACGGTTTTAATCATCGACAGCATGAATCTGTAGAAGAAATGATGAGAGTAATCCAAAGCGGTAATTTAGGATCAATTTTGTGGATGCGTGGACGTTATGGTAAAGAGGTGGATGATAACTATAGAGATGATTGGCGTTGTGATTTCAAGTTAAATGGTGGAGGTATTCTAATCGACCAAGGTATTCATATGGTAGATCTGATGTCTTATTTAGCCAATGGCTTTGACGGAGCGCAGGCAGTTTTATCAAATAATACTCTCAATATTAAAAACATTGAGGATAATGGATTCATTACCCTTTACTCTTCAGAGACGAAGATATCAGCATCTATTCATACAACGATCACTCAGTGGCGCTATTTATTTTCGTTAGAGGTATATTTAGAACATGGATCTCTAATTTTGAACGGTTTGCGAACAAATTCTGGAAAGTATGGTGACGAGATATTAACAATCAAACCGAATTCTCGAGCAACCAAACAAATTGAAGAACAAGAGTTTAAATATAGTACAAACAATTCTTTTCAGCGTGAAGTAAACGAATTTATTTCATCTATTAGAGAAGATAGATCTTATAAATTTGCAACATTAAAAGACGCAAATCAAACTACACGCCTGATTGAATTAATATATGATAACGCGCTATGGATCTAACGATGGGAGATCGAAAATATGGATAAAGAATACTGGAACCACTTTTATGTTAATAAATCTGAGGACATGAAAATAAATAGCCCGTCTCAGTTTGCAGTTTTTGCATATGGAGAAATGTCTGAGAGTGACCAAATTGTTGAATTCGGAATGGGAAATGGGCGAGACTCTAAGTTTTTTTTATCTTGCGGACATGCAGTGATTGGTTTAGATCAAGATTTGGCAATGGTTAACAAGTTAAATAGCCTTGAGATGCCTAATGCGAATTTTTTTAAATGCGATTTAGAAGACGCAAGTACCGATAATATTCTGAATTTTGTCAATAATACCTTTGATTGTGAAAAGCGTACCAATGTTTATGCAAGGTTTTTCATGCATGCGATCAATGAGGATGCTGAAGTACGTGTGCTAGAAGCTATGAAAAATATAATACACAAAAAAAATGGCCAGATATTTTTAGAATTTCGAAATGAGGAGGATCAACATAACAAGAAAGAGACGGGCCAGCACCAAAGAAGATATATAAAGATGGACAACTTTGAAAGACGAATAAAAGAGATTGGTTTGAAAGTAATTTATCATGTAAGCGGGCAAGGATATGCCAAATATAAAAATGATGACGCGAATGTCGCTCGATATATTTTAGGCAATTAAAGGGTCATAAAATGGCGAGTATTGGTCGAGGAATACCTCAAATTGTAAACCAAGAAGTTCTATGTGAGGTATGTAGAGCATTAGAGCAGAGTGGGATAGTATATATTCCGTTTTTTGGAACTTTATTAGGAATAATACGCGATGGAAACGTTATATGTGGTGATGACGATGTTGATATCTATTGTCCTTTAGAAGATTCAATGACTGTAACGAAAGTTATGATAGAGCTAGGGTTTCTTAAATCTCTTGACGATACACCTTACTTTACACAATTTACTAAACAGAGAGGGGAGCACACAGTACCAGTAGATTTCTACTTCTATACGGAAACTGATGAAAAGATATTAGATCGTTGGAATTTCTTGGGTAGACCTTTTGAAGATGAAAAAATGATGGAAATTCCTAAAGATATTATTTTCCCACTGAACAAGTTAGATTTTTTTGAAGTGAAAATTAATATTCCCTACAATCCACCAGCAGTACTATTTTTTCTTTATGGAAAAGATTGGCGGATAAAAATGGCGAAAAAACGTGACTATCGCATGATGATTAAGAATGGTTCCCCTAGATTAGTCAGACTCTCACGCTATGAAAGGTTTAGAATTAGTATTAAATATCTTTTACGATCTCTAAAGAATAAATTAAAGACATAATTTTACGTTTATGCATATCAAACGATACTATTTGCTCTATCGCCAATACCTTGGATCACAAATCAACCTTGTTTTGATCGGCAGCATAATCGTTGGATTATTCGAGAGCCTAAGTATAATAACAGTCCTACCATTACTAAATAGTTTTGCAAGCACCGAAAATATTAATTTATTTCCAGATAATACTCAGACAGGATGGTTTCAAAGCAAGTATCAGTCTTTGGTAGGAACTCTTGATATAAGAAATTTACTTATAATTATAATATCTCTTTTCTTAGTAAAGGGAATATTACACTTTATTTTGCTTATATACATTGGACATTTACGTGGGATATTATTAGAGCGAGTAAAGATTGCCTTGTACAACGTATACAAAGATTTGTCCTTTGAACAGTATAATTCAATCGGTATTGGAACGATTATAAACGCTATTAACGAACAGTCTTCAAAAATATTACAGGGATTTCAGCTTTTTAGCCTATCTATCTTTCAACTTATAAATGGTTTTGTATTTTTTGTAGTTGCGTTGACGAGTGATTATACAGCGGCAATTATTTTGTTGGTATCTGGCTTTGTTTTAATACAGATTTTTAAAATATTCAATACTACGATCGCTTCAACATCCAAAATCATTTCAGCGGACTCTCAGATAATAGCATCTTACGTGATTGATATATTTAGATCCTTTAAATACCTCTCAATTACCAACCAATTTAAAAAATTTGATCATCAAATTGCCTCTAAGATTAGTAAATTGCGTTTTGGATATTTCAAGATTTCAAAATTCCAAGCATTTACAATGGCGATGAAAGAACCGCTCGCACTCTTTGCGATTATGTTGTCTTTCTACTTTTTATTTTTCCATTTGGGCAAAAATTTTGCTTTATTAATAGTTATGTTCTTACTTTTTTATCGCTCACTTACATCGTTGGGGCGCTTTCAAAGTCAATGGCAGAAATGTATGGAATGGTCGGGAAGCCTTATATACATCGATGATCAGCTCAGGGACATGTCCGCGTCTATATATGACCATAAGGAAGATCCTATACTCGAAATTGAAAAGATTCACACGTTTGAACTATTATCTATTACATACAGATATCCTGGTTCAAGTCTGCGTGCAGTTGATAACCTTAGTTACACATTCAATTCGGGAAAAATTTATGGCGTCGTCGGGCCTTCTGGAGCTGGAAAATCAACGATGATAGACATAGTAGGATTGCTTATTGTGCCAACATCCGGAAAATTACGCATTAATGGTCAAGAGTTAACGGCTGAGTATAGAGAGAAAGTTCATTATAGGATTGGATACGTCCCACAAGAACCACAAGTTTTCAATGGTACATTATATCAAAACATTACATTAGATTTTAGTAACACACCTCCAAAGGATGAAAGTGTTGACCAAGTGATGAAGTGTTTAGAAATGGTAGCTTTAGCAGAAAATGGTAAGTCCTTTCGACCTCTTTTTGAAGAATACAGTAACGCATCGGATGGTATCTCTGGTGGTCAAAAACAGAGGGTTGCTTTGGCACGAGAGTTATTCCGTAGTGTCGATGTTTTGATATTGGATGAATTTACGAGCGCACTAGACGCAAAAACACAAGATCAGGTGATGAAGGTCGTTCAAAAAATTAAACATGAAAAGATAATCATCACGATATCTCACCGTGATGAGACTTTTCATTATCACGATGAAAGAATTACGATCAATGATGGACAGATTGTTCGCTAGGAAATCAGTGTTTATCTTTCCAGGAAACGAAAAAATTCAAAATGGGGTAAAAATTATTTATCGTGTATTAGCGAAGGCCTTTTTTTACCTAATATCAAAAATCTCTAGGCTAGAGCTTTCTGAACATGCCGATTTCTCTTTGCTAATAAGGCCAGCATATAGCGTAAGTCCCTCACACCAAGATACTATTACAAAAATAGGTTTGAATTCACCAGAAAGGGTAGATGAATGCATTTTAGCCGTTTACTCTGATGCATATTTGATTGGTCCATACGGACTTCCCTTCACTTCTAAAGGGAGACTTATTTTAGAGCCTATACAACGGCGTGAAATATTATTGATAACCAATACAATGCTTGAAATGGGAGTTGTGAAATTTCTAACAACATATTTAAAATTATTCCTCGGATATTTTCGTGTTTCTTCAACGAAGTTTCTTAGTCATAACCTACTTTATTTATTGCCCCGTATCAAAGCTAAAAATAATTTGCCGCACTATGGGCATTGGATCGGTGAACATTTATCTCAGTTGTCTGCAATGGGTCTAAAATTTGATGATAACCAGTTCATGGATGGTATTTTGACGAATTCAAATATGCCAAGTTGGCAAATCCAAAGCCTAGAAGTTTGTTTAAAAAATGGTCCTTTGAATGTCGTTCATTACGAACAAGGTGAAAAGATTGTCAAAATAAAAAACCTTGGAATAACCACACTAAAAAGTGTTCATTCTGAAGCATATGAGTTCGATCCATTATATCGTAAAATAGCTCAATCAATGCTGACCGATAGCGAACATCGTTATTATCCAGATAAGGCTAAGAGGTTACTCATCGCACGCCAGCAAGATAAATATCGCAAAATTATTAACTTTGAAGAGGTTATGTCGATATGCCGTTCTGCTAAAATTTTAAATCATGATCCCTATGAATATGATTTAATTGAAGAAATAGAGGTTTTAAGGGGTACAAACTTTATCATTGGTCCTTTTGGTTCAAATCTAATAAAGCCTATTTTATGCGCCGATATAAAAGAACTTGTTGAAATCTCTGCTAAGGAAACTGTTAAGAAGAAAGTTTGGAAGCTCATGTGCGTTGAATTGGGAATCGAATATTCAATTGTTTCAGCAGAATCTAATGAAGGCATAGGCTATTCTAATTGGCTAATCGATCCACAAGAACTAAGGAACAGACTCAGTGCTATCATTTAGAAATATCATACCATTTTGGCTCTACCCAATTGCATACTTAAAAGTTTTGTTTGCACTGATTAAATTTATGTCTCATCCTTCTTTAGTTATCAATAAAAGTAGGCCGTTTTTAAGAGCTAGTAGTGCTGGCGATCAGGAGTTCATCGCATCAATACATAACAAACACCTTGGAGAACGTTGCTTCATTCTAGCAAATGGTCCCAGCTTGGCAGATGTTGATATCAAAAAATTCAAGAATGAAATCACTATTGGCTGCAACGGTATTTATAAACATTTTGATAATTGGGGCTTCCATACAACCTACTATATGACTGCTGACCTCAATCAGGCAAAGATTCGTGCCAAAGAAGTTGCAGCCCTAAAAGGCCCAATAAAGTTCGCAGCTCTGCATACTGCATCTGTATTACCATTCCGCAATGGTTTTAAATACTTTTACAAGGCCAAACATCACGACAGTCAATATGCATACACTCAACCTACATATCCTCAATTTTCTACAGATTTTGCTTCAATAGTTTACCATGGGTACACTATTGCTTACTCGATGATGCAGTTAGCCTTTCACTTAGGCTTTGATGAGGTTGTTATTGTTGGTTTAGATCACAATTATGGTTCATTAGTCGAACATTTTCCTCCAGGAAAGTTACGTATTACTGAAGATAATATTGAGCTTGTCCGCGAGTGTCATTTCGATAAGTCTTACTATAAAATCGGTGATGAGATAGGTGTTCCTTATGTCAAATTGCAAACGTTAGCATATGAATTGGCATACCAAAAATTTGTAGAGAGTGGCCGTATTCTTCTGAACGCGTCTTCACGAACCAAATTAAAATGTATTCCTAAAATTTCGTTAGAACGCTATTTACACGGCAAAACATGAAAAGTTCTTTTTCTACAGATATTAAAAATGTGTTCGACTCATTAAATGAATGCGTCAGATATACTCATTTCAAAAGTAATATGCATTTGGATGCGTCGATTAATGGCGAAACTGATTTTGACATCTTAGTCGATCGACAAAGTCAAGAAGAATTTGTCAGCATTATGCTCTCAAACAATTTTGTCAGAATGAAGACAGCAGTAGTCAACTCTTATGAAGCCGTTGAAGATTGGATAGGTTTTTCTGTCGAGCACTCATGCCTTATCCATTTCCATGTACATTGGGAGTTTGTGGTCGGGCTACCTCATGTTAAGCAATATATTATTCCGATTGCACAGCGAGTTTTAGAAGATTCCAAAATCGTAAACATCGGAGGTGTCAATATAAGAACTGTTTCTCCAGAAATGGAATTGCAAATTTTGGTTATTCGTAGCCTTTTAAAATTCAGGAAAAGGGAACTACCTAGGATGCTATTAACCAAAAGAATTCTTGCCCCAGATTTTGAAGCGGAATTGGCTTGGTTGGATACGCAAATGGCAGGGGAGAAAATTTCTTCGCAAAATTTGTATTATAGTTCACTGGAGATTACTCAAGTACTAAGTTTAATAAAAAACAATTCTGTCTTTAGGTATTTGATATGCGTTATTTCCTACCGAAAGTGTGTGAAGAATTTCTTAGTATTGAATACTATCGAAGTGCTAATGTCACGATATCGGAACGAATTTTGTAAGAGGTTGTTGCCGAGAATTTTCTCTGTACATCGCACAGTTAAGAGGAGCCCCCAAGCTGGAGGCCTATCAATACATTTAGTTGGTATTGATGGAGCAGGAAAAACCTCTCTTCAAAACAACTTATGTGACTTGCTATCTAAAAAAGTAGATATTAAAAGGGTCTATTTTGGTGTGGGAGCAGGTAAGAAGTCCTGGCATCGAACGCTTCTTGAAAATGTCAGGTACAGATCTTCAGCTATCAAAAACCATCAATCAAACACTTTTGAAACACCCAACTTAAGATTTACAAAAAAGTTTAAACGATCATTGCATGCTATAAGTATTGCGTTAGAAAAAAGGTCAAAATTAAAGCAAGTAATAGACCTAAGATCTAAGGGGTTTATCGTTATATGTGATAGATATCCGCAACTTCAAACAGAAGGTATTAACGATGGTTATATTCTGGATGAACATAACTTTTCAAGTGGGATTTGGAAGTCAATATACTTGCTTGAACGAAAGATTTTAAAAACTTTTGAACATTATCATTGTGATGTTTTATTTATTTTAAAAATCTCACCTAAAAATGCATATCTTCGCAAAAAAGAGGAGACGATTGAATTTCTTGAGCAAAAGCAGAACGCATTTAGTCTTATTGTGAATACTGATCAAAGAGCGAAAACCATTGTTACACTCGACGCAATGAAATCTACTAAAAATTTAGTTTTTGATGTCATGACCATTATATGGAAGTATTTTAATTAATGACTAGTATCAAAATTTTAATCCCTAAATTAGATGGCTCTGGTCCTGCCAATGGGGCAAAGGCATTAGCCTACTGGCTAAATGCATCTAAAATTTACAATATTGAGATTTGCGAAACTAAAAAAGATGCAAAACTTGAACACGCTGACTTGGTAATTTCTATGTGTTTTTCTTCGGATTTTCATGCTTATGCTTCAAGATTAAAATACAATTTTAAGTGGATTTCATCGTTGAGATCTAATATCTATCAAGACTATAGATATTTATATGGAATCAAGGGACTGATTCTTGCTGTGTTACATAATTTCTTGTTACTTAAAGCTGATAAGGTAATTTGCATGTATCAAAGTATGAGCAAGAGCCTATGGATAAAACTTCCTAGGAAAGCTATTGAGATATGTCCAAATCTTATTTCTAATAATAAATATAATATTGATAACAAGAATGCAAAACTAGAGCGTTTAATAGTAATCGGTAAGCTAATTCATCGCAAGGGCGTTGCTGAGTTGTCGACTTTATTTCCATACTTTAAAGAAATGAATTTGCAGCTAGTCTTTATTGGAGAAGGTGATTTAAGAAAATTTTTAGAAAACCAAATACGTTTTTATAATTGTGATGAAAATGTAAAATTACTAGGCTACAAAGAAGATCCCTATTTATTTTTTCAACCTGGTGATTATGTTCTGAGTAATTCATCTAGCGAAGGTATGTCGAGGGCTTTGCTAGATTGCTTAAATTGCGGTGTTCCCGTTATATCCAAAGATATAGGTCAAGCCAGTGACTTTATCATCAACGGAAGAAATGGATACAAGTATTCTAATATCAATGAACTAAAGAAAATTGTTGATGAGTTAACCCTCGGTTCTAAAAATTTAACTGAAATTGCTCTTTCAGCAAATTATATTCCAGCAAATGTAGCAAAGCTCTGGCTGAAATTAATCAAAAATTGCTTAAGTGATGTTTGTTGAATTTCTAGGATTACCAGCAGCAGGCAAGACAACAACTGTGAAGAGATTGTTAGATGACCCTTCAATCAAAGTTAAAACCCTTAGGCAGATTAAACGATACCCAGAAAGAAATATTATTGTACTTAAGGATTTTATTTTAGGTATTTGGGTTCTTAAAATACATTTTTTTAGACTTTTTAATTTATTTATAACAATTAACAACACTTCGCGATTAAAACTACTTAATATAGTGTTAAAAATTGGCTTAATAAATAGTACTAAACTTTCATATTCGGATGAAGTAATATTATGTGATCAATTAGTTCTTCAGGACTTATGGAGCATATTAGTCCGTGAAAGATCAATTAATATGAAATCACTTGACTGGCTTCTTGATTTCTACTCAAGAATATTTATCGGGCCTAATCTTCGCGTAATATACCTTGACAAGGATTTAGAAATTGTTAAGAAACAATATTTGAATCGTATTGACCATGATGATATTTTCAAGGATATTCCAGAAGATGCTTTGGGTTCAGAGATATATAGAGCTGACAAAATAATTCGTTCAATTATATTTCATTTGCCTAGGCAGTATATAAAATCAACAAACAACTATGATCAGCTATTAGCTTACATTAATGAAAGTTAAAATTAATAATATGAAATTTCCATTCGGAAATTTTGTAAACAACGGCAACTTTTTACTACTTGCATATACTTTTGGAACCCTGTTATCAAATTTACCTGGTGCACGGTTCGTCGTTGAAGGATTATTTATTGGTATTTGCTTCTTGTTAATAGGTTTTTATCAATCTTTCTTAATTCTTTTCATTTCAATTAGTTACGCACTTTTTATGAGTATTTCAGATGGCATTGCAAGTCTAAGCATATCGTATTACATTCTCTTAGCTTTGGTAGTTTCTCAGAATATAAAGTTCAAAGCCCCATCACCGAATATTATTTATTTTTGTTTTGGTGTTTCTATTTATTTTTTGATTCAACATTTCAATCAATCCGCGCTTCGCCCGAGTGGTTTATTTAATAGCCCTCTAACAGCCTCCTATTTTGTTGCATGTTGTATTTTGTTGCTTGTAACACAGCGTAAATTTATTGGGGCAGGTCTTCTTTCTCCAATAATTATGTTGCCGGGCTCTCGAGCAGGTTTTTTAGTTACAGCATTAGTCATTAAAAACTTTAATAAATTAAGCAAGTTAATACTTATATGTCTTGCACCAGTTATTATTGGAATTGGGTTAAAATTAAATTTGAGAGCTATATCTTTTAACTCAACATCAGATTCAAGGCGCTTAGATAGTTGGATGAAATTGTTTGAGCAAGATTTTTCAAGTTTTTCAAATATTTTTTTTGGGATGGGTAGATCTAATCTAGGGTCACTGGGCCAAGCGTTAGGTACATCCAAAACGATATCAGTTGAATCAAGTTTTTTAGGATTAATCTATAGCTATGGTGTTCTGGGAGCTGTAATTCTTTTTATATTGGTTTTAGCGTTTTCATTTCGTAAATCTCTATATTGGTGGATTTTTTTTTTAATATGTATGGTATCAGTTATAATGGACTCACTATCGATTTCTGTACTATTGATTATGTCTGTCTCATTGCTAATTGATAATTTGCCAAATAATACAAGATCTTCTCGCATTATGCTTAAAGTACAAAATTAATGATAATGAAGGAGCCTTTAATCAATGCAATTTCTGGTAATATAAATATTATTATGCTTCTATGCATTCAAAGCATGGGCTATTAATCATTTATTTTTTGATTTTATCAAAGAGGTAATTATGTTGGATTCAATAGATTATTTATCAAAGTACAATGGCCTCATTTTAAATGAAGCGGCAACAGCCACATTACAAAAAGTTGGTGAAATACTTTTTGATGCTCGCCGAATGAACCGTCGATTATTTTTGTCAGGTAATGGTGCCTCAAGTGCGATTAGCTCCCACGCGGCTTTAGACTTTACAAAGCAGAGCAAACTGACTGCTTTTTCTTTCACTGATTCACCTTTAGTCTCGGCTTATTCAAATGATTATGGTTTCGAAAATGCTCAAACTGAGATCTTTAAGAGTTACAGAACTGACAGTGATATACTTTTGTTGGTAAGCACAAGCGGCAACTCATTAAATGTAGTTAATTTAGCTCGTTTTGGGCGCCAAAATGGACATACTGTCATATCATTTACTGGCAAGGACCCTGATAACCTTCTTCGCAAGGAAAGCGACTATTCATTATGGGTTGATAGTCACGCTTATAATATTGTTGAGAACGTTCATATGATATGGCTTGGCTATCTCATAGATAGCTTAGTAGGTAAAGAAGTTTATGCAGTTTCTTAGCATCGTTGATGCCTATAAAATCCAAAAAAGGTTGTGGCAAAATAGTTCAGATATAGTTGCTTGGAAGTTAGGTGGAACAAATTCATTTACACGTGACTTGTTTTCCGTAAAGGAACCATATTTTGGTTTTTTAACTGCTGCTTGTCTTGTTCAGAGTGGAATGAAACCAACCAACCATTTAAATAATTTTGAACTTGAGTTTTGCTTTAAAATACCTGAAAGTTATAATCCTGAAAAAGATTATTCGTTAAATAATATTATGGAATGGAAAAGGTACTTCTGCCTTGAATTCCCATATTCTGCTATTGATGATCTTCCATCGAAGGGTGTATCTCATTTGATAGCTGATAATTGTGCTGCAGGGGCATTATTTATTTCACCTATTGAAATTCCTAAACCTTATCTTTCCAAATATGAAATGTTTATATGTAATGACAAGGTCTTAGATGGTTTAGATTTAAATGAGGATCTATACATTAATATAAAACAATTTCTTGAACTCAGCAAAGTACATGCGTTTGATGTAAAAGGTGGACAATACATAGCATCAGGTGCTATTTCAAATATCTACCAACTCTCTAATGGCGATACTACAGAAGTCTATGTTGGTAAAAAATTACTTTTAAGTTATGTCCATTAACCTTAACATCCATGAGACTGCAAAAGCCCTTAATGAAATTTTAAGTGAGTATAATTTTAAAAAAAAAATTTTTATAAGTGAAAAAAAAACAAACGACTTTGTTACTAATATCGATCTGGATTTACAAGAAATTCTATTTAAAAATTTAATATCAATTTTAGATGTTCCAGTTCTTAGTGAGGAAAGTGAATTTGTCGATAGTGCTTCGCCAACTACTTATTGGATCATAGATCCATTAGATGGGACGTCGAATTTCATTGCTGGTTTATTATTTACCGCATCATCAATTGCATTAGTTCATAATAATCAAATTGTTTTTGGTTTTGTGTATGAATATTATGGAAATAATTATTATTATGCTGGCTCCGAAATGGGGTCATTTAAAAATGGGGCAGCTATGCACTTAGATGATTTTAAAATATTGAAACCTTCGTTAGTGGGTACTAGTACTGGTTTTATAAAAAAATGGAGGCATATAGGAGATTTTGACACATTCTATGAAAAAAATTTTAGGATTTTAGGTTCGCAGGCCTTGCAACTATGTTTAGTAGCAGAGGGTATATTATTGGCTAATCTTAGTGTTGAAGCAAAAATTTGGGATGATGCAGCTGGAATTTTAATAATAAATGAAGCTGGGGGGAGTTATTATAGCCAACCATTAAAATCTAACAGCTTTTACGGATGTATGAATGCTGAAACTAATCTATATTCATGTGCAGTTGGCCCCCCCAAAGAAAGAAAAAAACTTCAGAAAATAATGGATCGTATATCTTGAAAAGAGTAGCAATGATTCCTGCCCGTATGGGAAGCCAGCGTCTGCCTAAGAAAAACCTTGCAAATTTTATGGGTATCCCATTAATTGAACATGCAATAAAGCGTTGCTTGGATGCAAACTGTTTTGATCATATCGTTCTCAATAGTGAAGATGTTTCCCTGAAATCTATTTCAGACAGAAATTGTATTAATTTTTATCATAGAAAGGCTGAGCTTGCTAATCATCATTCAACAAGTGAGGATTTTATTGCAGATTATTTTAAAAAATCTAACTGTGATCAGTTATTTCAAGTGCATAGCATTACTCCTTTGTTGAAACCAGAATCGATTAGAAGTTTTGTTGATTTTTGTATAAAGTCTGAATTTGATACTGTGTTGTCTAATGTTGAAGATAAAATTGAAGTGGCGTATCAAGATCAACCTGTTAATTTTAGCTACGAAATCAAAACGAATTCGCAAAATTTAAAGCCATTGCAGAGAATAACTTGGTCTATCACATATTGGAGACGCGATACGTTTTTAAAATATCACGATAAATATAATTGCGGCACTTATAGTGGTAAAATAGGATATTTCACCGTTCCGTTATACTCAGGCCTTGCAATAAAAACACAAACTGATCTCGAAGTTGCTCAATTGTTACGGGAGAAAAATATTGCCTAAACGTGTCCTAGTTTCAAACCTTATGATGCTTAAAGAGAAGGAAAGATTCAAAGATATCTTAAAGTCACATGATATTGAATCTATCTTTACAGAAATAGATCAACATCTAACAAAAGATCAATGTCTTAACTTTGCTGGAAAAATTGATGGTTGGCTGGCTGGAGACGACCCCGGAGATGAGTTCGTGCTATCAAAAATGTCTCCTAGGTTAAAAATTATTTCAAAGTGGGGAACAGGCTTGGATTCATTTGATCTCGAAGCAGCAAAAAAATTAGGAATTAAAATAACAAATACTCCTCATGCCTTCGACGAAGCAGTCGGAGAAATCGCCGTTGGCTATATACTCGCGTTAACACGTGAAATTATAACAACTCACATTGCGGTAACTTCAGGAGATTGGCCCAAACGACAGCAAAAATCCCTTTCGCAGTTGAAGATTGGCTTAATCGGTTTTGGTGCTATAGGGCAGGGTATAGCCCTTAGGTTATCGGGGTTCAAAACAACTGTTATTTATTATGATCCAGTCAAATCAGATAATGAGTCTTTTGGTGCTTATCCTGTTAGCTTTAATGAATTAAATAGAACCAGCGATGTGATTCTTTTGTGTTGCAATTTAAACTCCACTAATCAACATTTAATTGATTCATCTTTTTTAAAGAATATAAAGAAGGGATCATACATAGTGAATTTAAGTCGTGGCGGTTTAATCGATCAGGCAGCTTTAGAGAAATCCTTAATTGAGGGAAATTTAGCGGGAGCCGCATTAGACGTATTTCAAATTGAACCTTTGCCATTAAATAGTAAATTAAGAGAATTGAATGTTATATTTGGATCTCACAACGCTAACAATACACAAAAGGCAGTTGAGTTTGTCCATAAAAATACATTAGATAATTTATTTGATAATTTGGAATCATGAGCATTATACTAACAGATGAATTAATTCTTATAGATGAGCGGCGCCATGAAGATCATCGTGGATATTTTGGTGAAATATTTAGCAGTCGACGATATCAGAAATGGGGATTAACCTTGAGTCTCTTCAGGGCAATCACTCTCTCTTATGCTGTTGGTACTCTGCGTGGACTGCATTTTCAAGAGCCACCACATGCGCAAGGTAAATTAGTCTGTTATGGCCATGGGTCAATTTATGATGTAGCAAGTTAATTTCAATGGATAACCGAGGAATAGCTTTTTTCCATAATAGGGGGCTTCAAGAAAATTTATGATATATACCATATTACATTATTAAATTTAGGATGGATAATTGAAGTTACTTATTTCGATAGTTACCCATAATCAAGCTTCACTAGTTCAAAGCTTACTCGATTCAATAGACTTATTTTTAAAAAGTGAGTTGCATGAAGTATTGATTGTAATAACAGAAAATGACTTATACGACCACAATTTGAATTCAAAAAATTTCAAGGTTACTCATATCAATAATTTGCGAAAAAAAGGTTTTGGTGATAACCACAACTCAGTTTTTGAAAAATTTGATAGTGATTTTTTTTTTATTGTAAATCCAGATATTATATTAAAAGAAGAATTTAACCTAGATTTAATTGTTGAGCATTTAGTCGAAAAAGAAATAGATATTTCAAGCCCTCAAGTATTTAACAATGAAGGCATTGTTGAGGATTATAAGAGGGCCGATCTCTCTTTTTTAAACCTCTGTAAAAGGAAATTATTAAATAATAATTTAGAAAATTTTGATTGGCTTGCTGGAATGTTTCTTATTATAAAGTCTGATAGTTTTAGAAAAATGAAAGGGTTTGATACGAATTATTTTATGTACGTTGAAGACTGTGATCTTTGCATGAGAGCCCGAGAAGCTGGATTGAGAATTAATGATATTGATGATTTTTCTGTAGTTCATAATGCTAGAAGGTCGTCAGCAAATAATATAGAACATCTAATTTGGCATATTTCAAGCATATTAAGGTATTGGTTTATTAGAAAAGTAACGCGAATTATTAACTATAAGAATTAGGGAATGCTATAGATTTTTCGCCTATATGGGACGGTATTAACCTTTATGCTTTTTACACCAGAAAATTCCAGATTTCCTCTTAGTCTGTGATTTATTTCTATCATGAGTGTAATAGCTTTAAGGGGGAGGCTCCCAATCGTGTTGTCATGACGTTGGGATGATTTTTTTTAGGAGTTTAAAATATGAAAATATTGGTTACTGGAGGAGCAGGGTTTATTGGGTCGGCCGTTGTTCGTCATCTAGTTAGAGATTTAAAATGTTCTGTTATAAATATTGATAAGCTTACTTATGCAGGAAATTTAGAATCTGTTAGTGAAGTTAATCAAAATCCTCTTTATGCCTTCGAGCAGGTGGATATTTGTGATATGCCATCTATGGCTCGAGTGTTTTCTGAACATCAACCTGACAAAGTCATGCATTTGGCTGCTGAGAGCCATGTTGATCGGTCTATAGATGCGCCAGGCGAGTTTATTAAAACCAATGTGAATGGGACTTTTAATTTATTAGAGGCTGCAAGACAGTATTTTGGTGGTTTAAATGATAATGACAAAAAATCATTTCGTTTTCACCACGTATCTACAGACGAAGTATATGGTGATTTAGCCGGTACAAATGATTTATTTACCGAGCAAACACCCTATTCACCGTCATCACCTTACTCTGCAAGTAAAGCGGCGTCTGATCATTTAGTGAGGGCTTGGGGTCGTACCTATTGTCTTCCAATTATTATTACTAACTGCTCGAATAATTATGGGCCATACCATTTTCCAGAAAAACTTGTTCCCCATGTAATCCTTAATGCTTTTCATGGTAAACCTTTGCCTGTTTATGGAAATGGCTTACAAATACGTGACTGGTTGTATGTTGAAGACCATGCAAAAGCCTTGATTAAGGTTATCACTGAGGGTAAAGTCGGTGAAACCTATAATATTGGTGGCCACAATGAAAAAACTAATCTTGTAGTAGTTGAAACTATATGTGGTCTGCTTGAAGAGCTTGCACCTGAAAAACCTTCAGGAGTGATTAACTATCGAGACTTAATAACTTTTGTTAATGATCGTCCAGGTCATGATGCTCGTTATGCTATTGATGCTTCAAAAATTGAGAGTGAACTTGGGTGGGTGCCAGAGGAAACCTTTGAATCTGGATTACGTAAAACAGTTCAGTGGTATCTGGACAATACGTCTTGGTGGACGAGAGTCCTTTCAGGTGCTTATCGAATGGAAAGAATAGGGGCGGATATATGACATCTAAGTACAAAGGAATTGTATTAGCTGGAGGCTCGGGGAGTCGTCTCCACCCCATAACAATGGGAGTATCGAAGCAGCTATTACCTATATACGATAAGCCGATGATTTACTATCCAATTTCTGTTCTGATGTTGGCTGGCATTAGGGATATCCTTATTATTTCAACGCTTGAAGATATGTCAGGCTACAAGCGCCTGTTAGGTGATGGCTCCCATTTAGGCGTGTGTCTTGACTATGCTATTCAACCGAGCCCCGATGGGCTTGCTCAAGCTTTTGTTATAGGTGAAAAATTTATTGGCGATAATGATGTTGCTCTAGTGCTTGGGGATAATGTTTTTTACGGCCAGCATTTCACTAAGAAGTTAAATGCGGCTACCATCCGAGATAAGGGGGCGACTATTTTTGGGTATCATGTTAAAGATCCTGAACGCTTTGGGGTTATTGAGTTCGATAGTCAGGGTCATGTTTTAAGCATTGAGGAAAAGCCGAACGTTGCCAAATCTAACTATGCAGTAACCGGGCTTTATTTCTACGATAATGATGTTGTGGAGATTGCTAAGAATATTACCCCGTCGTCACGAGGTGAGCTTGAAATTACAGATATCAACCAGGTCTATCAAGCCAGAGGAGATTTAATGGTCGAGTTGTTAGGTCGAGGTTTTGCTTGGTTAGACACTGGCACTCATGATTCCCTGCTTGAGGCCAGCCAATTCGTTCAAACGGTCGAGCATCGTCAAGGTTTAAAAGTCGCTTGTTTGGAGGAGATAGCATTTCACAACAGCTGGATTTCAAAAGACGATTTAATTGTACAGGCTGAAAAACTCAAGAAGACGAGCTATGGCGAGTATCTTTTTAAGGTAGCAGGTGGTTATAAATGAAGATTAGCCATTCAAAGCTTAAAGGTTGTGTAATCATAGAACCGCGCGTATTTGGGGATGATAGGGGTTTTTTCCTAGAAACATTTCAAGCCGTCAGATATAAACGGGAGGCTGGTATTGATCTGCCATTTGTTCAAGACAATCATTCTAGGTCTGCTAGGGGCGTTCTTAGAGGTTTGCATTTCCAGAAGACTAAACCACAAGGCAAGTTGGTTCGTGTTGTCAGCGGTGAAGTTTATGATGTCGCCGTAGATATACGTAAAGGGTCGGCAACATTTGGTGAATGGGAAGGCGTCATTTTGTCTGAGGATAATAAAAAGCAGTTTTGGGTACCACCGGGTTTTGCGCATGGTTTTGTAGTGTTGTCTGATACTGCTGACTTCGAGTACAAATGCACGGATTATTATGATCCTAGCGATGAAGGTAGTATTTTATGGAGTGACCCAGATTTAGATATTCCTTGGCCAATTGGAAATCCAGTCCTGTCAGCTAAAGACGAAAGCGCTAAACGATTAGTTGATCTCGGGTTATGAAAATATTGGTTCTTGGTAGTAAAGGTCAACTTGGGCAGTGTCTCAAGGATCAGTTAGCTATTACAAATCATGATGTTGTTTATACCTCGCGTGAGCAAATTGATATTGCTGATTTCAAGGCAACCAAAAATAAAATTTTAGAGATTGCTCCAGATGTAATAGTCAACGCAACTGCTTTCACAGCAGTTGATAAGGCTGAGGAAGAGCATCAAGCGGCTGATCGTATAAACCATCTTGCGGTGGCTAATATTGCTAGCATATGCAACAGACTAGATTGTTGGCTAATTCATGTATCAACTGATTATGTTTTTGATGGTATTTCTGAAGTTCCCTACAAAGAAGATAATCCAACCAATCCTCAAGGTGTTTACGGGAACTCAAAATTGAAAGGCGAGGTAGCGATTAAAGCATCTGGTTGTAAATATCTGATTATTCGCACGGCATGGGTATACAGCGAATACGGGAACAACTTCTTAAAAACAATGCTGCGATTGGGTGCTGATCGTGGCGAGCTAAGTATCGTAGGGGATCAAATTGGTTGTCCTACTTATGCTCAGGATATTGCCAAGTCTATAGTGTCTATTTTGTCTTGCCTTGATTTAAAAGGTTCATCGTCAGGTATATACCATTACTGTGGTGATGAACCCTGTTCTTGGTACGAATTTGCGAGCGCTATTTTTGTAGAAGCAGAATTACAGGGTTTAAAAACACCTAGCTACGTTAAGTCGATTACGACGACAAATTATCCGACTCTCTCAATTCGGCCTGCCTACTCGGTACTAGATTGCAGTAAGATAGAAAGTAGTTTTGACGTAAGTCGTTCTAGTTGGCGAGATGGGATTAAAACCGTGATTGATAGGTTGTATGGTTAAGGTTATTTTAGTGTGGCCAATTACAAAGGTATTAACACTGTATTAGTTAATCGCATAATTGTTGTAAAAAAAGGGCCTCAATAATGGTAATAGGCTGGCAGGGTACTTAGAAGTCCTGACTTCGATCTATATTTTACTTCGCATAATATATATTATGTTAAATTATATACCTTAATTTCTCCTTAAAGTTATTCTTTAATATAAATATATATACATCTTATAAAGATTTATTAACTTAAAGTTTAATTAATTGGTGTAAAATATTGATATATGGCTAAAGAAGATAATCTAGAATTTGAAGGTGAAGTTATTGAAACGCTTCCCAATACTACCTTTAAAGTAAAA